>Ga0210394_10001633_pt1 | contig 34689 bp, 31 predicted proteins | sample IncBWC12MmetaG_FD_160121 | JGI IMG/M metagenome (GOLD analysis project Ga0210394, IMG submission 160121) | Forest soil microbial communities from Barre Woods Harvard Forest LTER site, Petersham, Massachusetts, United States - Inc-BW-C-12-M | ecosystem: Environmental > Terrestrial > Soil >... | reverse complement strand
TGTCGCGTACTTGCGGGTCACTTGCGCCGGTTAGTTGCTGCCATCCGCGACGTTGCCGTTCGGATCATAATTGAACTTGAAATCGCGGCCATCGCCCATCTTCATTTCCCGCATAATTCCATTCGTTGAGCCATCACGCGCGGGCTGCGCAATGATCGTGACTTCGTCTCCCGGCTTTATGCCGCCGCGATCCGCCCTGCTCAGTCCCGATCTCCGGAGGGCCGCCTGCGCGCCCAATTCGAAGCCCCACTTTTGAGTGTTTCCGTTCGCATCCTTCGCATTAACGGTTATGTACGAATGGGGATTGATCCATTCGACTTTCGCGATGGTGCCAGTAACGGTAATTGTCTTGTGGATGTCAAACACCGATTGCACCGAATGGTGCGCCAAAACGGGTGCCGAAAAGGCCAAGCTTACAACCCACAAAGCAGCCGTCACCTTGAAGCCCTTCATATTGCCTCCTTGATGTCGGAGAGACGTTGTTGCCGTTTAGACGTGCGCGCCCCGTCCTCTGTTTCCAATAAAAAACACCGTACGTCTTCCATCGATCGTAATTGGTAATAGCGACTAAGGTTGGGCCAATCCTACACCGGTTCGGCCATAACTTTCCACAACGGCGAAGCGCGGAGGCCGTTTGCGCTCCACCGTCGTTTTTGGACTCCTCTGATGGCTGTCGGCCGCGAAATCGGCGCACGCGACTACAAACTGTTGAAGGGCGCGCCTAGGCGGATCCGAAGTCGACGTAGGACGCGGTCGAAATCTCCAAGCGCGGTTGGAGTATTAGAACTGGCCCGCAATACGAAAGTCGTCGACTTTGGTCGGTGCGGCTTTAGTTCCAGTTGTCGATCCTGGTATCGTTTTCCCCATCTCCTTATTTCTGGTTGGGCTGCCCTTTACCTGTAATCAAGCTCCGTAGACTACCGTTGATATAAGAGCCCCATGCGTTTGAGCAGGCGCCATAACATTCATGGTCGGGAACTAAGCCCGCGTGGGTGAAGCGGACCTCGGTTTTGTCGCCCTTTTTAGCGATTTCAAAGGTAATTTTTGTGCCATTCCACTCGCTTTTGTCTTTAACAAAATTAAGCTGGCTGTCTAAAACAAGCCAACCGACTTTTTTGCCGGGGATTAACTCTGTTATCTTCTGTTTGGAATAATGGTGGGGTTTGTAACGATACGTAAACTCATCACCGAGTTTGTCGGTGCTGCCTTCAATGCCCGGCTCTCCTGACCACCATCCACGAACATTATTGATGGCAGCGAAGGCTTCTTCCGGAGTTTGGTCTACCGTAAAAGTAGCGGTGAAATTTTGATCATTCATCGTTTCTCTCCTTTAGTCGGTGCGGCTTTAGTTCCAGTTGTCGATCTTGACATCGTTTGGATTGGGAGCACCTTTCCCGGTTTCGAGAAGCGACTTTAGGCTCATCAGAAAGACCCCCCACTTAGTGCTGCAATGGTGCATGAACTCCACCGGCTCCTTCCAACCTTGGTGCTGGAAGAGGACGATGGTGTAGTCGGCATCCTGCTTGAGTTCCCAACTCACTTTTGTGCCGATCCATTCTTTGGGCCCGTCGACTACTTGCCATAGCACGCGGTTCGCGGGATGAAGCTCGAGAACCTTCATGTCGAAACCGCCGGCCCCAAAGCGGAATTGGAGTACTCCGCCGACTTTGCTTTCCCCTTGCGTGTTGTTCGTCCACCAGGCCGAAAGACCTTCGCGCGTGGTCAATGCCTTATAGACATCATTCAGGGACGAAGATTTGATTCCGACTCTGTGTAAAATATCCGCCATATGTGCTTCCTCCCTTCTAGTGTTGGCTCCTGCACAAACTTCCAATACGAGCAGGTCTTCGACGCGCGTTCGCGTAGCGGTTTATTAGGCGTTAAGCCGCCGTCCACGTCGAGCTGGCCGTGCCGAAGTTGCACCGTGTCTCTCTCTTTGCTCATGACTTGACGGGCTCTGCTTCTACGAGCGCCGCGAACTGGCGCTCGAGCGCCTTGACCGCACCGTTGCGCCAGCTCTCAGCCACGGACTCTGACATGGGGTCCGGGAATATGTCCTCCTCCTCTTTCTCCACTCCGTCGAAGATGGCTCGCGCAACGGATTCCGGAGAGGCCTTCGGTACGTCGAAGCCTCGGGACATATCCGTGTCCACGGGGCCAGCCAAGACGGCATGTACCGTCACGCCCCGTGGGGCCAAAAGAGCGCGCAGCGATTGTGACAGGGAGAACGCAGCCGCCTTGGAGATCGAGTAGGCCGGAACGATTGGCAACGCAGCCCAGGCCGCCACTGACAAAACGTTGACGATGGCTCCCCGAGAACGAGTCAGCAATGGCAGGAAGCCCTGGGTCACGTCATACGTGCCAAAGAGATTGACGGCGAGGTGCCGTTCGAGCGCGGCACGATCGCTCAAGTCATCGAAAAGCGCCAAGCCGGCATTATTTATGAGGATATCGAGAGATTCGACTTTCTCGACAGCTCCTTGAATCTGCGCAGCGTCGGTCACGTCCAGAGGCAGGGGCGTGACGCGCCCATCCAAGTGGGAAAAGGGGTGGCGTGTACCGGCATACACCCGCTTCGCCCCTCTCCTCAAGGCTTCCTCCACCAGCGCCTGTCCTATACCGCGATTGGCCCCGGTCACCAAAACTGCTTTGTACGCGATTGTCATATATCCTCCTATCTGATTTAACATCTCGGGGACGTCGAAATTTATTGGCAACGGCTCGTGTGAAGGCAAGTCACTTCGCGTGCGAAACCACCTTAGGCTCGTCAACCGAAATCTTTGTTCCTTCGTGTTCCACTGAATGTGCTCCGCTTGCCGGCCTTGGCCCGAAATCCTGTGGCAACGACAGGCCACGCGTGAAACGCTGAGCCGCCTCTATAGAGTTGACGCGCAGGAAGGCTTAATTTCGACAGGCCAATCGGAAAAAATTAGCCCCGTCTTTTGGAGCAGGAACTCTTCTCATTGCAGGGTAAATCGGAACTTCGTCTCTTTTGCGTCAGTCACGTCTAGGGTTCTTGCGGCAGGCATCGAAATCCACTCCAAGAAAAACGCGCTAATCGGCTCTTGCCGGTGGTTAGGAAAGGCATCGAAATGAAGACAGTCGCGGCGGGGCGAGTTGCCGTTGTGCGATGGCGTATTCCACTTTCGTCTTCTTCCGCGAAACCTCAGTACGCCGCCGGGGAGCGGAGATGAAGCCGTCACCCATAGAGTGATGTCCGCGGTTCAGAAATTTGCAGCGTCGCCATGTGCACTGGAGTGAATGGAGGATCCGCTGGCGTTGGATTCGTGGCGCAGGGCGGTAGGGAACCGTCCGCATTGATCACATAGGCGTTCACCAACGAGTTGTTGTTTGCGGGGGGAAAGCGAGCCAAATGCGTGTCCGGGGCGAATAAATCCAACCGCCTTCCGCCTTCGTATCCCCACATTCCGCTGATCGTGTCGTACCAGTAGCGTCCGGGAGGGGGAGTGACTCCATAATTCGAGGCCGACTCCTGAAGTTGCGCGGCGACAGCGCATGGCCGTTGATCACAACGGCGCTCACAGCAGGCGTTGAGGCGACGTTTTCGCGGTCAGGCATGCTTTCCTCCGAATTAAGTTTCTTGCGGGCAAGGCTTCGATCTTTTTCGGTTGCCGGAGCCGATACGGATGGACGACGGGGCTGCATCTTGCCCTTCCACACCGCACCGGCTCCAAATAGCGCGGGCGCCAGCAGGATTCCCGCAACGACCAAGAGAATGTTGATGAACAGGTAGCGTCTCATTCGAGAATCCTTGCGACTGGGCAAGGTCAAACACTGATGAGTTGCTACAGCCGTGTACAACTTGCCGTGAACGGGAAAGACGTAACAACATTCCCGTTAGAGTCAAACAACGTTGCTATGCCTTCGATGGACAATTCGGTCAGATTAGAGTTAAGGGTCATGGGGCCGGTGTAATGCCAAGTGCCAAGTAAGAGGCCGCTCGCGTCCCATGACTTCTGATAGGCCTTCTGCAAGTACGTCAGCGGCCCTGTGTTGGTCCAGGTTCCGACCGTCGGGCTTTCCTGGGAGGGGGGAGCCGCATCGTCGATTTCGGATTGCGTCCCACCCACATGAATGTTCTTAATATCGTTGAATGCAGGAGCACCGCCCGCAGGCGGGATCGTGCAGTTCCAGGCTCCGACAATCGGGTCCGTGAAGACAGGTGTGCCGTGGTGAGACGCTACCTGCTCATCAACATTCTCTTGGTCATTGCGTGAATACTGAACCACTTCAGCGATGCAGAGGTACGCCACCGGGAGCAGCGACACAATGCCCGCGATTGCCAGCGCGATCGCCCGTTTCTTGTACAACGTTTTCTTATCGGTCATTTCCTGTCTCCTTTGGTTTTCTCTCAAAGCGTTAGGACTCGGGACCTGCCTATTCGGTCTGATGGTGGCGGACCATAAGAATCGAGGCCTGCCCCATGTACAGCGGCCGAAGCTAACGGGGCTGTGAGTTGCAGTCAACGAACGCGTTTCTGACGAGGCAAGGCTCGCCTTTGCAGTAACTTGCATGGGCTTCTGGCGCGGGTCTGACGAGCGGTGGTAGACTCCGTTTCGTCCCCCTTGACAATGCCAGCGCAAGACACCAGCCCGAAAGTTGTGCAGTTTGGGGTTTTTGAGCTCGACCTGCAGCGCGCGGAACTGCGCAAACAGGGCGTTAAGGTCAAACTGCAGGAACAGCCCCTCAAGGTCCTTCAGCTCTTGCTGGAAAATCCCGGGCAGATCATCAGCCGGGAACAACTGCGCACGCGCATCTGGCCGGCGAACACCTTCGTCGAATTTGATCAAGGGCTTTACAGCGCGATGGCGCGGCTTCGCGATGCATTGGGGGATTCGTCGGAAAGTCCTCGTTTCATCGAGACCGTGGCGCGCCGCGGCTACAGGTTTATCGCACCGGTCACGGCGCCAGTCGCGGCGCTCCTTGGGGAAAACGCCCAGGAAAGTAGTCCGATAACCGCAAGACCGCCAACGCTTGTTTTTCGCCGATTAGTCGCCAGCTTGCTAGCGGGGCTGCTTGGTGGTGCGCTACTGATTGGACTGTTGTTGGGCTTCGACGTCGCTGGAGTTCGGCAATGGCTGTGGCAACGCGGCAGCCAACCGATTACACAGAAGCGCCTTACGGATTTTGTCGGACTGGAAGAATTCCCTGCGATATCACCGGACGGCAAAACAGTAGCGTTTACCGCTGACAACGCTGGCTACCGGCAGGTGTGGGTGCGCTTGATTGCTGGAGGAACGCCACTGCAAATTACACACGATAACGTCGATCACATGTATCCTCGCTGGTCGCGAGATTCATCGACGTTGGTCTACTACTCACCACCTACCCCAGGTGAGGAGCAAGGCACATTGTGGGAGATCTCCGCGTTGGGTGGAACGCCGCGGCCACTTGCGCGGAGTGTGAGCGGTGCTGACATCAGTCACGATGGGAAAAGGCTGGCCTTCTTCCGGTTGAGCGAGAAGGACACAGTGCAGCTGATCACCGTCGAGCGCCTGACCTCGTCAGTTTCTATGGTGGCTGAACTGTCATCATCAGAAGCGTACGAATATCCGCGTTGGTCGCCTAACGACCACTGGATTGCCTTTCAGCAGTCCACGCTTTATGTGGACGACATCTCCTATGTCAGCGCGACTGGCGGAGATGTCCACTCTCTTACCCACGAAGGCGTGCTCATGGGCGGGCTGTCGTGGCAGCCGGACGGCTCCGCCATCATCTACAGCTCAGGCCGGGAGAGCACCACCATTTATCTGCCCACGATGCACTTATGGGCAGCTAGCTTGAACGGCTCCCCTGCCCGGCAAATGACCTATGGGGAAACATCGCTGTACAACCCCGATGTGGATCGCGGAGGGAATCTCGTCGCCAGCCGTCTGCGAATGCAATATGACATTTGGAAATTTCCGGTGACAGGAACGCCGCGCCGGAACACTCACGATGGTCAGCAACTAACACACGAGACCGGGCAAGTGCAGACCCCGAATGCCACGTCCGCAAGCCAGGAGCTTGCATACCTTTCCGACGACGGCGGGCACAGCAATATCTGGGTCCTCGACTTGGTAAGCGGGGTCTCCCGACAAATCACTTTCGAAACTGATCCGCATGTCAGTATGGGTTTGCCGATGTGGTCACCCGATGGCAGCAAGATTGCCATGGTGTCGACGCGGGAAGAGCCGAACTGGGATACCCTCGGCGTGTGGTTAGTTGATGCTGGCGGAAGCAACTTGCACCGGCTCGTGAGCCAAATTAGCGGATATCCCACATGGTCGGGAGACGGAAAGTGGCTCTATTACAGCACGGCGCTGCACGGTACTTTTCACGTACTCAAGACTGCTGTGGCTGGCGGTGCGCCCGTTCTCGTACGGAATGACAATGCCTGCGTTTCTGCTTTAGGCCCCGACGGATCCACGCTCTACTACTCCGTACCGCATTTGAAAGGCAATGGCATTCGTGACTATGAGATCCGGGCAGCGCATCCTGAGAGAAGCCCTTCCGTGCGCCTGGCTCAAATTGCCGGCGAGCGCGTGCCTCACTGGCAGGTGTTTCAGCCCAGTCTCTCCCATGACGGCCGTTGGCTCGCTCTGCCCCTGAACGATTTCACAACTACAAATCTTTATCTTCTTTCGACCATTGATGGGTCGTGGAGGCAAGTCACCGACTTTAGCCCTCGTAGAACCTTCATCGTGCGCCGGGTGGCTTGGTCGTCAGACGACAAGGATTTATTCGCTGCAGTCGGCGATGGCGATGCCGACATCGTTCTGATCGAGGGACTCTTTCCCAGCCGCTGAAAGAGGACCGTTCGCCGAAGTAAGCAGGGTAGCAAGATCAAGCTGCAAGAATGGCAACTAAAATCCTCGAACTATTTGTGAAAAATCCAGAACGGATTGTCAGCTGGGAACCACTCCCGCATCCACAATATGCCGATGAATAACTTCATCGACTTCGATCAAGCCGGCAGGTTCGATTCCAGCAAGACCGAGGCCAACACTGTTGCATCGTACGTTCTAGTTCGGCTCGATTGTGCACACCGTAAGAACCGGAGGATGGCGCGGCCCGCGCTCACGCCGGAGCGAGCCACTCGATGTTTTGTTATTTATGAGATGGGTTCTAATGCATTATCGGAGGCGCGCTCTCGCGAAAAAGTCCAGGCGAGCAGGGCATCTGAGATCTCCTGTCGAGTCAATTCAATTTCAGGAAGATGCGTGTGTGAATTCCACCCTTTAGTGCGGGGCGAGCCCGAACGCGAGCAACACGAACGCAATGATTAGTCCTGATGTTCTAAGCCAATGGTAGACGTCCCAGCGATGTTCCTGGACACGCCAGTCACTAGGAAGGGAATCCGGCGCCCATCTGGCAATGCGATTATTGATGGGCACAGGGCCGATTAACGAAAATACTACGGCGGCGACCTGAATCGTGAGTGCAATTGCATCGATGCGCCAGACAAACCCGTTTAAGTGCTCGAAAGGCAGAAGTAGAAGAAGGTTGAGCAAAGTAGAAACGGCCATCCAAAAAGGCATGATGCGACCAAACAGCTTCGCGAAGGATGTGCGTACAGGAATGTGCACCTCGAGCGGTTGCTTGTTGAGGGTCGGGTGACCGAAAACTGCAACGTTCATTTCACTGCCGCACATCAAGCCCAACACAATCACGGCAAAAAGTTGGAGCGGCATGGATACTCCTTTTGACCTTTTAGCGTGGCAAACACCAGCTCTCTTTAATTTTGCAAAGTCGTGCAAGCATCCCTTTGTATTCCTTGGTAATCGCATCCCTCTCCGTTACACCGAGAAACTGGACCATATATCCATGGGGGCCGTGAAGGATGACAAATGGCGATGGACTCTCCTGCCAGCGCCCATGCTCGCTGAAGTAATGCAGTTGTTCGGGCTTTGGAATCGCTCCCCCCACGTCTTCATTGGATACATCCGGGGCATAGTGCATTACGTGAGGCACGTTCGCGGTCGCTACATCGTCATTGTCATCGGGATTCACGTAGGTCCTGAGGATTGGAGACAACATGTATGAGACGCCGGCTCGTTCCGGCGCTTTATAGTATTTTGTTTTGTAACGGTCTTGGATGATCTTCTTTAGTTCTTCGGGAGAGGTTCCCTTCGCCTGCATCTCCGCGGCATCAAAGAAGACCCGCATCTGTGCTTTAGCGCCCGCTTCATCAAAGGAAATCGGGTAGAGAATATCATCTCGATACTCCCTCAAGGGCCAAATCCCCCTGAACGTATCATCGCCGGTTCGAGCAACAAGGGCTTGAAATCCATTCGTGCCTTTACGGGCAACTTCAAAGCCCTTGTTAGGATTCAAGACATATACAGTGGCATTGTCTCTAAGGTGCGGTGGGAGCGCGCTGAGCGCCAGCTGGATCTCCAAATCTCGCGGCAAGGGCTCAAGTTTGTTCGTTCCCCTGGCGGTCCCTTTATTTTGCGTGCTTGCTGTGAGCGAGAACAGTAGAGCTAAAACTACGGAAGCAGTCAGAACCTTTGTCATTTGAGCTCCATTCGGGCGAGGCCTTCGGTATCCCGAAGCCGCGGTTCATACCTCATTGCTTGACCGCTAAGCCGCCTCTATAGGGTTGACGTGCAGGAAGGCTTAATTTCGACGGGCCAATCGGAAAAAATTAGCCCCGTCTTTGCAACAGGAACTCTCTTACTGCTGGGTCCTCGGCCAGGCCGATCGCACGGTCGAAAGCGTCGAAGGCCTCACGCGCTTTCCCTAGCAGTTGCAAGAGGTGAGCGCGGACTGCCCAATAGGGCTGATAAGTGGAGACGGCGTCCAACTCAATTCCGTCAAGTACCGCCAATCCTGCTTCAGGTCCGTTCGCTTCGCCGACTGCCGCAGCGTATCCAGTTCGCGTGCCGAGCGTCGGCGATATGCGGACCAGCTGTTCATAGAACAGCACGATCGCATCCCACTCGGTCCGGCTGCTGCGCGCCCGCTCAGCGTGCACCGACTGAATCGCGGCCTCGAGTTGAAACCGGCCAGTGCGACCGAGACTCGCCGCCTCGGCGAGATGGCCTTCCGCTTCTTCGATCAATGGCAAAGACCACTGCTGTGAGTCCTGCTCCAAGAGAGGAATATAGCGGCCGTCCGGTCCCCGCCGCGCCCGCCGCCGCGCTTCACAGTGAAGCATGAGAGCCAGCAATCCCCGAACTTCCGCTTCTCTTGGTATTAGCTGAAGAAGGACGCGTCCGAGCCAGATCGCTTCTTCGGCAAGCTCCCGGCCGCGCTGGTCGACGCCCTCCATATCGTCCCAGCCTATCCCGAAGGCAGCGTAAATAGCCTCAAGCACAGCGTCGAGCCGCTCTGGCAAATCGCGTTCTTGAGGAACTTCGAATTGAATCCCGCCGTTGCGGATCTTCGATTTGGCACGCACCAGGCGCTGACCCATTGTCGTGGGTGAGACAAGGAAGGCATGTGCGATGCGCGCCGCATCCAGGCCCAGAACGGACTGGAGCATGAGCGGCGTGTGCATAGCCGAATCAATTGCCGGGTGGGCACATACGAACAGCAGTTTCAGCCGTTCATCTGGAAACTCGGTCGACCCGGTCGCCTCGGTAGAGCTTTCCCTTAGCAGCAGGAGGGTAGGCTCGCTGGCTAAGGCTACTTGCCGATGACGCACAAGATCGATAAAGGAGTGGCGCGCCGTCGTCAGCAGCCAAGCCTCCGGATTTTGCGGTACTCCGTCCCGCGGCCAAGTCGTTATCGCTGCTACTAACGCGTCGCTGAGAGCGTCCTCCGCGCTGGCCACATCGCGCGTGTGCGACGAAAGGTATGCCACCAGACGACCGTATGACTCGCGAGCCACGCGCTCGATTGTCCGGTGAGTGCTCTCCTGACCGCTTCCACTCATCCCGTGATCCGCCCCCTCAATTCAGGCACGAGCGGCCGCACTTCCACAGCACCATAGGAGGCCGCCGGACAGCGCGCTGCCCAATCGAGGGCTGCATCGAGCGAGGGAAGCTCCAGGATAGTGAATCCCCCTAGCTGCTCCTTGGTATCGGCGTAAGGACCGTCCTGCACGCTGCGCTTTCCTTCCTTAAGTCGGATTGTAGTGCCAGTCTCTGGCAGTTGAAGCGGGTCACCGCCGACAAAGATGCCTGCCTCGACGAGTGCCTTGTGGTACGCCCGCCAGGCGCCAACGTAGGAGTCTTTGTTTCGTGTCGCAAAAGCTTGCGGTGATTCGTAGATTAGCAGGGCGAATTGCATTAGCCTTTTCTCCTTTGGGAACAATTAATGCACCTAAATGTATGACGGATGAGACGCGGCCTATTCGACAGATTTCAGGAAATCTCGAGGAATTTCAAGCAGCCACGAGCGAATTCAGCTATGTGACCGGCAAGGTGGTGATGTACGGGCGTTCGTCAGGTCGCTGTTTTCCAACACGGGTCTCCGCTCCGACCCCCTAAAGTCTGGGGGCGATTGCTACGGCAACAAGCCGAAAACGGCCACGCTTGCGGGTGTTCCCACGTACACACGCCCGTTTGCAACCATCGGCGTGATGAATTTATTGTCCGCGAAGTGGTCGCGTCCGTTGCTGGCCTGGTTGGAGTTGTAGAATTCCTTACCTACGTTAGTGGCGTCGTAAGCGTGCAGCACTCCGGTATTGCCGTTTTCCACCGCCCAGACAATTCCGTTCGTGTTTCCGTTCGCGGAAATGCTTGGCGTCGTTCCCGGATAGGCAAAGTTGGTTGGACTGTGTGAAGCCGGTATGGTCGCTAGTTTGGCGTTGGTGATGGGGAAGGCCTTGAGCGTATCGCCAACGGCGCCGTAATAGACCGTATTGTTGAAATAAGATGGCTTGCCAAATTCAGCGCCTGAGAGTTCACCAGGAATCAACTGATAGATATTGTCTCCTCCTGAATTGAATTTTCCCATGTTGTCGCGGTCGAGAACGTAAATATTCGCGTCCTTTCCCGACCCTACTGCCAAATGCCGCGTTGTACCGTTCACGTCGGTGAGATCCGGCAGGAGCAAAGGCCCACCGGAACCGAAATCGAGGTCCTGATCCGATTGAGCTACTGTGTTCGAGGGTGTGAAGTAGTCAAGCAGTGACAGCGGAGCTGACGAAGAAATCTTCGCAAAGCAGTTTCCGCAATCATGCTGCGGCGGAAATCCGGACGCATTCAAGTTTGTGTCGAACGTGCCGTTGCCAACGATGAAATAAATATTCCCGGACGCATCCAGGCCTGGCGCTGCGCCCGACATCCATATGCCTCCATCGCTCCCGTTGGGTACGAGATTCAAAACCGTGGTTTGCTTGAGAGTATCGGCGCTATAGGCCATCACCCAAGAGCTGTATACGCCCGCATCGCAGTGCGAGCCCCAGGTGGTGTAAATCGTTCTGTTGAACTCCAGAAGGCCGGGCCGCTCGTTATATACGGATGGATCAAAAACCACATTTCCTCCCGAACTGCCCGCGCCCGTGCCCGGATAGCTGGCAGTAACAACCGTTGGCCCGCCGAAAAGTTCCGCGCCGTTAGTCAAATCCAGCGCATGTATCCGATGGATGTAAGTTCCGCTGGCGTTTTTGGAGACGGCCACGACGTAGATCGCTCCGCGCTTGCGGTCAATCACCGGCGTGGACGTGACGCCGATTTCTGGTGTCACCTGGCCGCACCCGCGGTCGTCGCTGGGTACTTCGCCGGGCAATTCGGTGGATGTAACCCATATAGGTTTGCTGGCGCTCGCGCCTATGCTGTCGGCATCGAAGGCGTAGACGCAGCCGTGCTCGGTGGCGACGTACAGGACATTCTTCGCTCCACCCGGAATGGAGAGGTTCGAGAGGTAAAGTGGTTGCGCGTCGACTTTTCCAACCACGGCAAACTCGCCAAGTTTCCCGAATTTAACGGAATTCACGTTAGCGGGGGTAAGAATCGTTTCCTGCGTATTTTGGCCAGTGCGCAAATTGTCGTAGTGATATGTGACGACATCGATGGAAGATGGCGCGGCGGAATTCGTATTGAGGGTGCCTGTGGCGCCGCAACTGGCACTGCTGTTCGGGTTACCGCTGGAAGAACTGCTGTTCGTCGGGTTGCTGTTCCCCGAGTTGCCACAGCCTGACAGCAACGCCAACATCAAGCTTGCGCCAAAAATAAAGAATAAAAGATTCGAGGAGCGGAAGTGGCCCATGTGATCGCATATTGGATGATAGTCAAAAGTATTGGTTGCCCGGCCAAGACGGCAAGTTTGCGTAGGGAAGAAAGGCAACCCAAACAAAATTTGTGAGTTTAGGTTTTGTATCGCGGAAAAAGCCGGGCGGCATTCTCGCGATCGATTGCCTGCAGATCCTTCGCGCTAAACACCCCGCATTCCTTCAATCCCTTCACGTGATCCGCGGCGGTGCGGAAGGGGAAGTCCGTGCCGAAGACAACTTGCGATACGGGCACGACTTTGAGAAGCGCAGACATGGCTGCAGCATTAGCGGTTTGCGCGGTGTCGTAATAGAACTTCGTCGCCTCCGCCAGAAACCCTTGCGGAAGCTGCGCTGCAAATGCCGGACTCTTCGCTAAATTGACGAAGCGTTCGATCAAGAAGGGCATGGTGCCTCCGGCGTGCGAGAAGATAATGCGCACGTTCGGGCAACGCCTGGCCGTTCCGCCGAAAACGTATTCTGTGATCGCGCGAGTCGTATCGGTTCCGTACTCGATTTCCGAGTCGGAGATATTGGGCAGAACGTTTTTGCAGCAAGCGGCGGATTTGGGATGGGTGTAAACGACGGCGCCACGCCGGTTGAGTTCGTCGAAGACAGGATTGAAACCAGGATCGCCAATCCATTTAGTGTCGTAACTTGTGTACATGGCCACGCCGTCAGCCTTGAGAGTATCGAGGCCGTACTCGATCTCCTTTAAGCTGCCATCGACGTCCGGCATGGGCAGGTTGACGAACATCCCAAAACGGCCCTTGTGATCGGCAACCAGGCGGGCCGCTTCCTCGTTGGAAGTACGGGCCAAACGCCGCGCCACTGCGTCGTCGCCATGCCAAACACCAGGAGGCGCGAGCGATAGGATGGAGGTCGCCACTCCGGCTCGATCCATATCTTCAAGATCTTTCATAGGCGTCCAACTGAGAACCGGCTGGGAAAGAAGGTGTTGGGCACCAAGTTCCGACGCATACGCGGCAGGGGTCAAGTGGTTGTGAACGTCAATACGGTGCGGCGCGGCGGCGGCCTGGGCTCCAAAGGCACTTCTGGAGATAAGGACGTTCGCGCCGATGGCGGCGAGCCCACCCAGAAATTCCCGCCGGCCGAGGTCGGCTGTGGCACGACGTACGAGCTTCATAGGTACCTCCGCATGCGTTTGGCTTGGCCGGTCCGTGGAGGACGCCACTCTACTCTCCTTGCAGCGATTCCCGCAAGAACGAGATCCCGCAAAGCCCGATTCCAGAGAGTGAGGAAACATCGAAAAACCCGGTGGGGTACCCCCCACCTTTTTTGTGCAAGTGTTCATTTCACTATGCTTAGCTCCGCAAACTCGTTGGTTGGAGGTCTCGATCCGAAGCAACAGGCGCAAACTAGAGCGATTGATGCCAATGAAAACTGGTCCTGAAAATGAACCCGGCTTTCGAGGCGGCCAACTCCTCGAGAGCATGGGAGGGGAAGCGAATTTCCTCTCCATTCGAAAAAAGCGCTGGTGAAAGTGTGGGGCCGTACAAAGAGGAGTAATTCTTTGGCGAGAGTCGGCAACGCCGCAGTGTACCCGCGCCTGTCAAGTAGCCCCAGCATTGATTCGGAGCTGGCCACAATTCATTCGGGCGGAGCCTGAAGCCCATAGCCAGGCAAGCCCAGGAGAATTCATCTGGAGCAGGCGTATATCTATTCTACCGCGAGCGTCAAAGGTGCGAGAAACGACGGCCTTGTAGGCGCACAGCCAGGGGTGCTATAAGCAGCGTATTCGATGTGCTGACGCGGGATTCCCTAGAGCGCAAACCGCCAGGAAGTAACTGCAAAGGAGACTCAACCCATGAAGAGATATTGGCTATCGCGATATTTGCTATCGGGGCTGACCATTCTTTCGTTTATTGGGATCACCGCACCCATTTCGTTGCGCGCTCAATCAGCGGATCCGCTGCGCGATCTTGTGCACATTGGCGATAACTACCAGTTCATGTCGAACATCGTCTACCGCACCGCGAGCAACTGGGATGCAAAGCTGGACGTGTATGAACCGCGCGGGCTGAAGGCTCCTAATCCGACCATTATGTTTTTTCATGGCGGCGGCTGGACCAACGGAACCAAGGAAGCCTCCACTTTTTCGCTGCTTCCGTATCTGCAGATGGGCTGGACCGTGGTGAACGTGGAATATCGAATGACGAACGTGGCGCTCGCTCCGGCAGCGGTGGAAGATGCGCGTTGCGCCCTCCGTTGGATTTACCGCAACGCGGCGCAATACAACTTCGATACCAGCAGGATCATCACGAGTGGCCAATCCGCCGGCGGACATTTGGCGCTCATCACCGGAATGCTGCCGGCTTCGGCGGGCTTCGACAACACTTGCCCCGGAGACCGCCCGGGAGGCGCATCTTCGAACGCTCCGAACAACACGGATGAATTAAAGGTGGCGGCGATCGTCGATTGGTACGGCATCGCGGACGTAAACGAATTGATCGGCGGCCCCAATCAGCGCTCCTGGGCTACAGCCTGGCTGGGCGTGCTGCCTAATCGCGAGGAACTGGCGAAGCAAGTGTCTCCTCTCACTTACGTGCGCGCCGGGATTCCGCCGATCATCAGCGTGCATGGCGACGCAGACCCAGTGGTTCCTTATACGCAGAAACAGAGGCTGCACCAGGCGCTGGCGAAAGCGGGAGTGACTCACGAGCTCGTCACCATTCCGAACGGAAAACACGGCGGCTTTACGGACGATGAAAACCTGAAGGCTTATGCCGCGATTCGAACGTTCTTGTCGCAGCACGGACTGCCGACGTCCACATCGGAGAAAGCGACGCCGCTCAGCGCCGGGCGCTAGTGCCGGCGGAAGGCGGTCATTTTCCGATCGGGGGTGTGAACCGGTCCGCTTGAACGGGCGGTTGGGCCGGGACAACGGACATCTCCTGTGCGAGAACCCAGCCGTCCAAACCGTACGACGAAGATAGAATAAAGGCCTGTATCCCTCGCTCCCTCAAGTATCCCGAAGCGGTGCCAAGACTTGCCGCCCAAGGGCCAGGAGACCCAGCCGCGCGATAGGACTCTGAAATCTTAGGGCCATATTCTGCGAGGAACTCTTCTACGGGTACCGTTTTAAAACCAAAGATGATGTTTCCGAATGCATCATTCTCAAAGTGATAGCCCTGAACGTCCTTGAAAATGACGTTCGTAAACTCCGTAGGCTCGTTTTTTACGCGATATTCAGTGTGAAGTATGATCGTCCGTGCCTCGCACTGAACCTCGTAAGAAATCAGCAGATTGTCGTGAACAGACACCGCCATTTCCCTATGGCCTCGCAGTGACAATTGTATCAGGGCATCAGAAGGGCACTGCGGGGAGCGAAGCTCCCGCGGATACGCGCGCTTTTCTCGTTTTGGGCGCGTCGTGGGTTTCCAACTCTATAGCTCGCGAAGGGCGACGGCGACGGGGCGGGTGGCCGCGCGAATGGCCGGCAGCATACCGCCGAGGACGCCCATGACCAAAGCAAAGACGATACCCAGAAGCAGGAGATCGAAAGTGATCTTGAATGCGAAGGCGACGTTGGCGAAGGTCTGAAAATTCATGGTGTTGGTTGTGAATCCGTTTAGCGGAAGAACAGCCAGGCATCCGAGGATTCCGCTTACCAGTGAAATCGATAAGGCCTCAAAGAGAAAAGACAGGATCACGTTCGAACTGCTGAAGCCGACCGCGCGCATGGTAGCGATCTCGCGGCCGCGTTCGGCTATGGCGGAGTACATGGTGTTGAGCGCTCCAAAGACGGCGCCAATGGCCATAATCGCCGCCACAAGGCCGCCAAGCACAGTTATGAGCCGCGTCATGGTCGTGGATTGCTTGGCGTAATAGTCGATCTCTCGCGTGACGTCCACGTTCATGCGCGGATCGGAGGTGACAGCATCCTTGAATTGCTGAAAACTCTGCGGAGAGGCCAGGTGAACGGTAACGGATTGAAAGACATTGTCCGGCCGTTTCAGGATTTCGTTGAGAAGCTTGGCATCGCACCAGATCTCGGAATCGAAGGCGGAGCCTCCGGCGTCAAAGATGCCGACCACCTGCCAACGGCCGCCGCCGAACTGAACCGTATTCCCGAGAGTAAGGCCAATGTACGTTCTCGAAGCGTTCCTGCCGACGACGATCTCGGAAAGGCCAGGCTGGAACATTCGCCCTTCGCTAACTTTAGCGAATGTGCGGATACGCAGGACGTTGGAGGAGACGCCGCGGACCTGGACGTTGGCATCGGTGCCGGTGGAGATCAGCGGAAAGGGCATGACGCCGACCACTTCCTGCGTCACGAGCGGCCCCGAAGAGTCCCGACCCACGCCGGGAGCGTCTTGAACAACTCGTACCGAATCCAAAGTCACTCCACCCATCATCTCCGTAGGCGAGCCGGCGCGCAGGATGAGCGCGTTCCCCGGCGAACCTGAGGCAACGAGAGTGGCTTTGAAGCCATTGGCCAGCGATAGCATGGCGACAAACACGCCCACGGTGCCGGCGATGCCAAGCACGGCAACAATTGTCGAAGTCCAACGCGCTCTTATGCTCCTGAAGTTGTATGAGATCGGAACAGACCCGAGGAAGGGAGCGAGCAAGCCCGCAATCAGGCCCGCGAGGATCAGCAGCACAAAGATCGCCGCGAGCGTCAGAATCAATCCAAAAAGGAGTTTGGCCGCGATTCCGGACATCTTCAGACTCTCCGCAGCGCGTTCACGATTTGCAAACGCATGGCCCCTAAACCGGGCAAAAGACCGCTGGCCAAACCAACAGCCAGGGCAGTGACCATTCCCGAAACAAGGACGGATGGCGCCAGAACCAACTGCGGCAACATGCCGTTGAGAGCGTTGGCCATAACGGGGATAGCCATCAGAGCAAGCAGCAGTCCCACAAGCCCGCCAAAAAAAGAAATCAGGAGAGACTCGGCCAGAACGAAAAAGAGGACCGCACGATCGGAGAAGCCGATAGCTTTGAAAACGGCGAGCTCGGAGGTTCGTTCGCGCACGGAAATAGCCATGGTGTTTCCGGTGACGAGGAGGAGCGTGAAGAAAACAACCGTGCCGATGCTGAGGATCAAAAATCGGATGTTGCCGAATTGCTTGACCCAACTGGCGGCGAAGGCCGATTCCGTTTCGGTTTTGGTTTCGTATGGAGAATTGGCAAATTCCGCGTCGATACTTTTGGACACGCGTACGGCATCGTCCGGGGAATCGACGCGGACGACATACCAGCCGACCTGTCCTTTCAGGGCGTCGGGAACGTGCTCCTCAAAGTAATCCCACTGAAACCAAAATTGCGTCTCGTCGTCCTGGGCACGTTTGCCGTGGTAAAAGCCGTCGATATTAAATTCCCAATTGCCGCTGCCCCAAATCGTTGTTTTGATGGGCACCCGATCGCCGATTTTCCAGCCGAAGCGCTGCGCCGTGTGAATACCTACGATCGCACCCTGACGGTCTTTAACGAAATTGTTCCATTCCTCGTCGGAAACGATGAGTTCGGGATAAACCTGACGCTGATTTTCCGGATCGATAACGAACTGGGGAAAGAAATTCTTTTCGTCCTGATAGACGCCGCCAAACCAGTTATCGTGGGTCGCCATTTTGACGCCGGGGATACGCAGCATTTTGTCGCGATAAGAAAGCGGCATCGGATTGATGATCGAAGTTCGATTGATGACGAACAAGCGATCGGCACTGGCGATATCCGCGCCACGGTTGAAAGCGTCGCGCACTACCGCAAGAAAAGAGAAAAGGAAAAGCGCCACGGCGAATGAGCCGATGGTAAGAGCCAGACGGATTTTCTTGCGAAAGAGATTGGCGAAGATAAGGCGGCTAAATTTCATGATGTCCTCGCGCCGCCAGTCGCTGCGGCTCTCCGGATTCCACCAGAACTCCCTTATCCAAGTGAAGCGTCGTGTCCGCACGGCGGGCTACCAGAGGGTCATGCGTCACCATCAATACCGTCTTGCCATACTCTTTCACCAGCTCTTCAATGAGCGCCATAATTTCGTCGGCACTTTGGCGATCGAGGTCGCCCGTGGGCTCGTCGCATAGCAGAAAGGTGGGATCGGCCACGATCGCGCGCGCGATGGCCACGCGCTGTTCCTGTCCGCCGGAGAGCTGCCGCGGGTAATGGTTCATGCGATCTCCCAACCCGACGACGTTCAATGCCGTCTCCACGTGCTGGCGGCGCTGCTTTTTGGAGAGCTTGGTGAGCAACAGGGGAAGCTCCACGTTTTGAAATGCAGTCAGCACCGGAATCAAGTTGTACATCTGGAAGACAAAGCCAACGTGGCGTGCGCGCCATTCGGTGAGCTTATGACCGGACATATGCGTGATTTCGTCGCCCGCAACGGTGATGGTGCCGCGGGTTGGGACGTCCAAGCCACCGAGCAAATTCAGGAGCGTGGTCTTGCCAGAGCCGCTGGGTCCCATGAAGGCCACGAAGTCACTCTTGTCCACGTCCAAATTCAATCCTTGCAGAACGTGAATCTCTCCGCCGCCGCGATGATAGGTTTTGTCCAGGCCGCGTACTTTGATCAGGCTGTTCGAGCCTGCGCTCCCATCCACTCGGACCATTGGTCTCTCCTATTTTCTGCTATCCCCTATTTTCGGAGCTCGACGTTTTGCCCGTCCCGGAGGCCGGGCGGTCCCTTGACAATCACCGCATCGCCCGGCGCGAGGCCGCCAATGATTTCTGCCTGGCCGCCCCTGGCGCTGCCGAGGGTGACGGCGCGGCGCTCGGCGCGATTCTCCTTAACGAGGAACACGATCTTCTGGCCGTTATCGTCTCGCAGGGCGCTTTCGGGGACGAGGACGCCAGCGGGACCAGCGGGGCTATGTTCTTTGTTCTTTTCCTCGCCAAGGAACGTGACCTTCACGCCCATATCGGGAAGAATTCGCGGGTCCAATTTAAGGAAGGAAACCCGTACCTTTACCGTGGCTTTCTGGCGGTCGGCTGACGGAATCACTGTGCGAACCTGCGAGGGTATTTGCCAATCGGGATAGGCATCCAAAACGGCGGTCACGGCCTGGCCGGCAGTGACACGGGCGATATAGGCTTCGTTAACGTCCACTTCAATTTCATTCGAATTCATGTCCACGATGGTGGCAATTCCCGTACGCGTGAATCCGCCGCCCGCGGAAATAGGCGACACCATCTCGCCGATTTGCGCGTCCTTGGAGACCACAATGCCGTCGAACGGCGCGACGATTGTGCAGTTGTCCACTGCCTGCTGTGCTTCCCGGATTCTGGCTTCCGCGGTGGTAACCTGCGTCTTTACGAGATCGATCTTGGCCTGCAAACTATCAACGGCGGTGCGTGCGTTGTCGAGTTGTTCCTGTGTGTCGATGCCAGCTTGCTGGAGCTGCTCGGTTCGGCGCAGCGTAATGCGGGCGTTACGAAGCTGCACCTCGTAATCGTGAACTGTCGCCTCGGTGGAGTCGCGATCGCCTTTTGCCGAGTCCAATGCCCGGCGGGCATCAGAATCGTCCAGCTTGGCCAGCAATTGCCCCTCGCGCACGTGAGTGCCCTCGTCGAAGAAGACGCCCGTAACGAGTCCTGTAATTTTTGCGGCAATGGTGGCGCGCCGGCGGGGCGTGACATAGCCGCTGGCGTTCAGCAATGCTTCGCGCCCTCCGACGGGCGGCTTTTGCGCCACGGCAACTTCTACTTCGGCCGTCCTTCCCCGGAAGGCAACGATCGCTGCGGCGAATCCCGCGAGGAGGATCAGGCCGCCGATGAGAAACGCCAGGCGCTTTCCCAAATTGCCGCGCTTGCGCTGAGCATCATCGATGCGCAACGAGGAGAGATCATGCTTGGGCGCGTCTAAGCGAGTAACCATCTGCTGCTCGTCCTAGTGGGAGACCGAACCGTCGCTAAAAGCGACAAAATCGTGCCGCCAGGAGTCGGCGGATGATTTTGCCGCAATCATTGGCGCGTGGATCATTGTAGCGTGCCTACAGATAAGTCGAAAATGGGAGGCCAGTTTCGACAGGAGCGCCGATCAAAGCGTGAATAATTATGTTAAGAGACTTGGTCGAGGCAGAAGCTTAGGGCGTTGCCGCTTTGCGCGCTCCCGCTGGTTTGGCGAACTTCGAAGCATCCACGGGTACGTTCGGCTGGATGGAGCTGAGCTCAGTGGTCGAGCGGCCATCGGTCCAGGTCACGGTGTAGTGGAAGGGCATCTTCACACCGGCGACATCGCGGTAATCGGAATAGTCGACCTGTGTGGGATTGGTACCGATCGCCGTAACTGTGTAGCGCACGAGCCGCGTCAGGAGGCCGGATTTTTTGTCGAAGAACAATTTCACTGGAGTTTTCGCGGCACCCATTCCTTCAACGACATCGACCTCATTATCGTCAATGAAAGTGGGCGGGAATCCTGTGCGCCATCCCGTGAGCATTTGCTTGATCTGGCCAGGAAATGAGAGCTCCGCGTCGAGTTTGGAGCCTTCGAGATTTCCCCCGGCGAGGTCGTACACAGGTATGGGCAAGAGCGTTCCCGTGGAGGTCAGCCAACCGATGCGGCCGTCGTAGGTTCTGACGCTGTCTCCCTGCGGGATATGAACGACGGCAGTGAGCTGATTGGGAGACTTGGCGTAGACTTCGACCGGGGCCTTCTCGTCCCCGGTATCGAAACCCTCATAAGTCCCCTTGCCAACAAAACTCGTGAGCTTGGCTAATTGCTGCGCGCCGCCGAGCGCCTGAATATATTTGTCGAAAATCTGATCTGCGGAAGGCGCACCGGACCGGGGTTCGCCGACGAGGTCTATCTCGTTTGGATCTTCCGGGGGCGGAACGCCATATTGTTCCGCCAAACTCGGGATGTTTTTCGGAAAATTCTGGCTGCGGTGGCAAGAGTAGCAGGTGACCGTCTGTTTCCCGCCAAAATTGCCCGCATTGATGGACTTCACCATCAGGATCATCTTGCGCGCGGTCTGCTTGGTGGGCGTATCGACGGCATATTTGGTCACATCGCTGGCGGCTTCCACGCTATGGCAGTCGATGCAATTCATGCTCAGGGCGGCGGCGATGAAGCCCATGGTTCCCATGAATTCATCCACGGTTAGTCCGCGGAGAACTTGAACGTTTTTAAAAATATCGTCCGCCATTTGGGGCTTTTCCTGTGGCGCGGCCTGGCCGTTTGCCGACGCAAAGCCGAGCAGCAACACGGCCGTCATTGCAATGGCTTCAACGATGACTCGCCTGGACTCGAATTTCATATCGCCTTCCTTGCCCTGCCACGCATAAGAGAACGCATTTGTTGCGCAGGCGGATATTCGAAATTGCCGCGCCGCAGCGCTTCCGCGTTTAGCGGCGCATATCCTACCACGTTGTAACCGGCCGGAAAAAAATTGGCAGTGTCCCAAGCGAGACACTGCCAAAGAGATCGATATGCATTTGGCCGGGGAGTTAGTTCACGGGATCCTTATCGATATCCGCAGGAGCCGGGCCCTCTCCGTAGTAGCGCTTTCTGCCGACCACGATCTCCCGATCGTCTGAAACCTTTACGGTCTCGGCAGCGCCCTTGGGGAGCCCGCCCTTGCCAGGGCATGCTCTTACCGTGACGGTCTTGCCGATGCTATCCACCAAATCGGTGCGACGCGTGCCGGTTCTTTGCACCAGGCTGACCGAGGAGCCCTCAAAACGCCAACTCGTCACTTTGCCCGCCGGATCCGGAGCGCTGGGATCCTGCGGCCCCACTTTGGACTCGACGTTGAAGTAGATGTGGGGATTTTCCCATTCGACCTTCGTCAGCGTGCCCGTGATGTAAATGTATTTGCTTCCATCGAATTCGAACTGAAAACCGTGATGGGCGAAAACCGGAATGGCTAACAGCAGGGAACTAACTACCAAGAGGCTCAAGTTTGCAACGATTGCAACCGGGAGCTGACGTTTCATGGGATTCTCCTTCTCCTAGTTACGGGTCACCATAGGTGACCCGAATTTATAGAAACACAAAAACTCTGTCAAGGTTTGGACTTTCCAACCGCCGCGTCCCTGACTCGATCGTTGAACCGATTTTCTTCCGACGGGGCGCAGATCTCTTCAAAGATTGCGGCTTTTGCTCTCACGAAAGTGATTTTGTCGCTCACCCACGGTTCCGTGTAGGCCTTCGGGTCGGTGAGAGTCATGGTCACTTCGAGAGTGTCGGGATCGACGCGGCGCCAGCGTTCTTGCAAGCGCATCTGGTCGCTATGCGGATTGCCGAAGTGGTCGAGCCAGGTTCGGTCGTCGTAACCGGTCGAGTCGATGACAAGAGTATCTCCCTCCCATTTGCCAACGGAGTATCCGTACCAGGCAGGGTCGGGATCTTTCGGCAGCGCTCTGCCATCGGTCCAGATCGTGCGCCAGACGTCGTGATACTGCATGTGCTCTAGCACCCGATCAGATGCGAAGACAAATTCAAATGGCCGTAAATTGGCCTCCCAAAGGTCGCGGGGATAACCGAGCGGTTCGCAAGTCGAAACGGGATCATTCCCCGTGCCCGGAGGAACGGACCGAGGACCGTAACTCACTTTGGTCTCGTCGAGCCTGGCCTTGCCCCAGGCCGTCATGGGAGGAGGCACAGAGGTTTGCTTCATTTCCGCGGGAACATGCTCCAGTGCCAAGGGCTTAGAAGTGAGCGAGTGCTTTTCGAATCCCTTGGTAGGCATCGACCAGACGCCGGAGAGATCGTGAGCATTAAATGGCTTGGGTTTCGACAGATCGGGCGGCAATTCTTCGGGTTTCCACGCTCCGGGCGCGTAGCCTTTCGTGCCATACGTCTGAGCGAGCCCGAGGCTGCAAAGAGCCAAGACGGACGCGAGCACGCCAAATGACTTCGCAAGATACTTTCCCATGGTCAGGCTCCGATCTGTTTTGCGGGCGACCGTTTCAATATGAGGAATCGTCGTGCTCCCCATTTCCCTTGACGCCCCTTCCCGAAAGGACACGGCCATCAGAAAGCACGACGTGGTCGAGCGTCATGCGAGGCGCGCCGGATTTAGCAGGGTGACCGGTCGCAGTGATTTTGTCGCCGGCCTTGAAGGAATCTTTACTGAAGCCGGCACCGGACATCTGATGAGGATTACCCAGTTCCGCGCCCCAATGCACGACATTGCCTTTATCGTCCGTGGAATCGAAAAGGAGTCCGCAGTGAGGATTGGACCACAGCCAATCCACCACTGTTCCTTTTATGGTGACGACTTTTTCGACCTCGTAGGCAACGCCCGTGCCGTGGTGTGCAAACAGCGGAATTCCGAGCATCAGAAAACCCGCAACCAGGACTACGTATGTCGCGAACTTGAACTTCATGGCGCTCATCTCCCTATTTTATTTGCTGCTGATTCCTTTGCCAGCCGGATCGCGAACCCCTTGATTAAAGCTTTCTTCTTCGGAAGGCACGCAGTAGGCCTCCTCGAGGACCGTGGGACCTTTTGGCAGTTGCAGGTGGTACATCTCTTTGCCACCGGCCCAAGGCTTCATATAAGCCTTTGGATCATCCAGGGTCATCGTGATTTCCAGCGTCATCGCGTCCGGATGATGAAAGCGTTCCTGCAGGTGCATCCCTTCGCTATGGGGATAGCCGAGATTATCGAGCCACGTTCTTTCGTCGTAGCCCGTCGAATCGACTACCAGGGTGTCTCCCTCCCAATGACCGACCGCCCAGCCATACCAGCGCGGATCGGGGTCTTCAGGAAGCTTGCGGCCATCGGTCCAGATTTCTCGGGATGTGTGGCCCCATTCGAATAGCTGCACGATTTTGCCGGGAGTCTGAATCATTTCGAAGGGCCGGTCATTGGCCCAAAGGTTCCGCGGATACCCCAAGGGATCACAGTGGCCGAGCGGGTCATTTCCCAACGCCGGTTCAACGGCGTGGGGCCCGCTCGAAGGCTTATGGGCCTTGAACTGTTCTTCGCCCCATGCGGTCAGCGGCGGCGGCAATATCGTGGGAGCGTCGTAACGGCCGACGGGTTTTCCCATGAAGAAGCTGTTACCACGGCCCCACCACACTCCGGAAATGTCGTGCGGGTCATATGTAGGCTTGGGTGCTGCGGCCGCAGCGGCTTCGGCTTCCTTGGTGCGCTTACCCTGGCTGCTCGGTCCGTAATAAACCTGAGCGAAGGCAGACGACGAGAGCACCAATGCGGCAGCTAAGGGAATCACCACCGTAGTTAGCAGACGTTTTCGCATTGCGAATACTTTCCCGTTTCTATTGCCCCGTGCCGTCATCTGGACCCTTGTCGTTACCGATTCCTCCGTCGTGATTGCAGATGCAATAGCCGTCACCGAGCACTGCCTTTGAGAAGACCAGCACAGGCGCACCAGACTTGGATGGATTCCCGGTGACCGTAATGGGTGTTCCTGGCGCCAGCTTTTCCATCAATCCGTGCCTTGTGTAGCCCTCCGCGAGAAGATTGCCCGGAGCCCTCATCTCGGCGGCCCAATGAGTGACGTTGCCTTTATCGTCGGTCACATCGAAATACAATTGCGAGTGCGGATTGGCGAACGCAAACCGCGTGACGACGCCTTTCATGGCGACCACTTTTTTCATGTCGTAGGAAACGCCGGTTCCGTGATGCGCCATTAGAGGGATCGAAACGATCAGCAAGCCTAAGATCACGCCGATATAACCCGAGACTTTCGTTCTCATATTTCGCGCTCCATGACAGACGAAATCGCCGGTTCGATCCGAGTCACCAAAGCCGATTAAGACTATTTCTGGGCTTGCAGGCGATCCCGCTGCTGCTTCAAAGCTTGCAGCTCCTCATCATCATGACCGTTGATCCCGCAGTACCACTCAAGCAGGGCCTCATGGCCGAGCGAGTAACGGCGCGGCGCGGAGGTCCAGGGCTTTGTCAGTACTTTGGGATCTTCGATGGTGACCTGATAGGTCAAATAGTTCATCGAGGGGCGGGTGATGCGCTCAATGACGTGTTCCTGGTCGCTATGGAACTGCCATTGCTCCCCATTCCAAACCCTCTCATCAATCGCCACCGTGTCAATCACCAGAGTATCTCCCTCCCAGTGCGACACCGATTCGCCATTGAACTTGGGGTCGGGTTCTTTGCTATGCGCACGCCCATCGATTGTCACAACGCGATAGTCGTGATTGTGTTCGTCGAGCTGAACGAATAGTCCGGGCGCTGATACGAATTGGAAGGGGCGATCCGCATTGAGGACAATGCCCGGAACACCATGGGGCATGCAATTCCTGGAGAGCTTGAGGATCTCCAAATCCAGAGCGGCTAACCTCTGTTCCCGGGGCAGCTTGTCAAATGAAGAGGGATCGCGAGTGTCCGCCACAAGGTTCGCCTGCTGTTCCTTGAGTTTTGCGGCCGCCCACGGTTGGAACGAAGGCTTTTCCTCCGGCGTCACTTTGGGGTCAAACTCCCGCTGGTTTGGATCGAGCACTCCGAAGGAACCTACGAGGGTGGCATCCTCTTTCCCAAGAAGGCCCTTGAACCAGACTCCGGAAAAATCCGGATGCCCGTCCGCCAGCCGCGGCGTCGGTCCGCCATCTGGCAGAGGTTTTGAAGGTTCTCTGTGTGTATAGCCTGGAGTTGAAAATTGCCCCTTCTTTTCCTGACCGCTCGATTTATCCTGAGCGTTCGCGCAAAAAGAGAGCAAACACAAGGAAGCCGTTACCACTGCCGTAAGAAAGAGTGCATTCGAAAAACCCCGGTTCATACCGATCTCCCTAGTCATGATTGAATGCTCCGACCAAAATTCTTGATTGCAAGACTTCGCCTACAGATCAAAACGGCCGGCGCCAAGCGCCGAAGCTAATGCTAATGGCTCGATTCCTTGGCGATTTCCTCCTCCAGCCGTTTTTTCGTGGCCTTCAACGCCCGCACTTCCTCATCGCCGTCTGGATTGATCCCGCAGTACCACTCGTTCAACGGCTCGCCCGAAACGGATAGCGAGTACTTGTGAGGAGCGGAGACCCAGGGCTTGGTCAGCACCTTGGGGTCTTCCACCGTGACCTGATAGATCAAGTAATTTCGCGAGGGACGGCTAAAGCGTTCTACGACGTGTTGCTGATCACTATGAATCCACGCGCCGGCGTCGTTCCACGACCGATCGTCGAGCCCAATCGTGTCGACGACGAGGGTATCCCCGTCCCAATGAGCCACGGATTCACCGTTGAATTTGGGATCGGGTTCTTTGCTGTGCGCCCCCGCGTCGATCGATATGACGCGATAGTCGTGATTCAGTTCGGTGAGCTGCACGAAAGTGCCAGGCGTCGACACCAATTGCATGCCGTGCATCGCCCCCACCAATGTGATCCCCGGAACACCGCCGGGCACGCACTCTCTCTCTAGTCTGGCGATCTCGGTGCTAACGGCAGCGAGTTGCTGCTCCTTAGTCATTTTCGATAGCGCTCCGCGAGCCGGCCCCCGTCCCAGCTGGTCGACCTTTTCGGCGGCCCAGGGCTGAAAAGAAGGTTTCTCTTCAGGGGTGACTTTGGGATCGAAGGGCTTTACCCCCGGATCACCTTCGGTGGCCGCAGATTGCACGAGTAGCGCATCTTCCTTACCTAAGGAGCCGACAAACCAGATTCCAGAAAAATCTGGATGGCCATCGGGCAGACGTGGCGCCGGCCCGCCATCGGGCAGAACCTTCGAAGGCGCTTTACCAGATCCCGCATAGGGGTGCGCCGATCCTTGCTCTTTCGCCTGTTGGGCGGAGGCACATAGAGCAAGCATGAAGACAAAAGCCGACACAAATGCACCGATCACCAGAGCGGTAGCCAAACGTGTTTTCATGTGTAATCTCGCAGCTCGGATGTACCTAGAACGTTTCAGCCATGCAAACCGTTTCAGATTTTTGTCGTAGCTCTTGTCACCGGGTGGAAGACGTCTCCATAAATGCCGAGGGAGAGCTACGGCCGGAATGGCGCCGTGCTCTCCCTCAGGCTATTGCCGATTTGCGATTGTAACGAAGCCGCTTGCTCCCAGCTTTTTCTCTAGAACAGGAACTTCACGACAAGCTGAATCAGCCGCGGATTCACGGAACTGACGCTGACCTGACCAAAGGTAGAGCCGCCAGCATCCTGAGCTGAGAGTGCCGGATCGTCCACAGGGTTAAACGAAAATTGCGGGTGGTTGAAAGTGTTGAAGAATTCGCCGCGCAACTCGAGAGTCTTGCTTTCGCGAATCTTGATAAATTTGGCGATAGACATATCCCAGTTGTATTGCCCTGGTGACATGAACGCGCCTACGCCAAGGTTGCCGTAGCCTAAGCCTGGGCTAGGTTGGCCAGAGACTGCCCCCGGCGTGGGGAGGGCACAACTTCCGCCTGAGGACGCGAATGCGGCCGGGTTCAGGTAGCCGTTTGCGCTGAGCGAGCCGCCTAGCCTTTGTTCAATTGGGCCTGACGTCAAGGGATTCACGCCTGGACAAAGCAGAGCGGGCCCGATGGTGTCGGCATTGGGTGCGCCGCCCTGGAAAAAGACGCTTCCCGCATTGCTGTCGTAAACCGAGAACGGAACGCCATTCTGGATCGTAGTGACGCCGGCCCACGTCCAGTCGTTCAAGACCCTCCCTTTCCATCCATTGAAGTGTGCAGGGAAGCTCCACACGTAATTGATCACTACGCGCTGCGGATGGTAAACCGGGCTCGGCGCCAGCTGTAAAACCTCGTAAGGCGCAGTGTTGATGCCATAGTTTTGAGTGACTAAGCCCTTAGACCATGTGTACGACACCTGGAGCGACAGTCCTTTAGAGAATTGCTTTCTTACGGTTGCCAGCAACGCGTTGTATACGTAAGCGCCGTTGGTTGCGAACATGTTGTCGGTCGAAGAAATTCCTGGGAACGCGGTGCGCACGTTTACGTTCTTGGTTGTATTGCAATACACCGTGATGTTGTCGCAGGTGATCCCGTTAATCGTGCTGGTGGGGGTGATCAGTAGGCCCGGGTTCCAGTTGGTTGCGTTGGCTACCGCTCCGCCCTGCTCCTGACGAATACCATGCGAGCCCACATATCCCAACTCCAGAACCCAGTTTCGTATGAATTCATACTGGGTATTCAGGTTCCACTCGTAGGTCAAAGGCGTCGTTATGTTCTGCGGCAGCATGTTCTGTTGAAGGTTCGAGGTCTGCCCGGTCGCAATGTTTGCCCACAGGGGCGTGAACCCATAGCCACTTGGAGGTCCTGGAACTGCGGCCGGAGGCACTCCCGGCTGCTCCCAGCTTCCGAGTGGCGATTTTTGCACGTTCACCGATCCGGGCATAACGCGCAGAGGGAAGTAAGCAGCTTGAACTCCATTGATGAACTCGTAGAAGATCCCAGCTCCCCCGCGTACTACGAAGCGGCTGCTGGACGTTGGCTGCCAGGCAAACCCGAGCCGCGGCCCGAAATTGTGCCAGGGCGGCGTGCTCTGGGTGACATAAGGAGTGCTGCTCTTGGTAACTCCCGCTGGAATTGCACTCGGGTAATTATTGGGCACCACAAACCCTGCCAAACTGCATCCCGTTCCAGCTGCTCCCGCTCCGGCCGGCACCCCATTTAATACGCATCCCGTACCCGGCAAAGGGGAGGCTTGAAAAAGGGCGGGCGAAAAGCCACTGGTGACTCCATTAGCCACAGCCGGGAATCCATCCCATTCCCATCTCAAGCCGGCATTCAGAGTAAATCGCGGGCTAAGCTTGATGTCGTCCTGGACGAACGCACTGAGGTAGTTGACACGAAATTGATATTGATATTGACCATTGGCCAGGGTTGTTCCGCCGATGCTGCTGATATTACTGTTTGACGTGCCCCCGTTGCATGGAACAGCTGGCCCTGGAATGCCTAACGTACCGGTGTTGCTGGTGTGAGGTACAACGGCGACCGGGCCGGTGGCGCCCGCAAGGCATGCCGGCAAACCGACCAGGAAATCAGCAAACGACTTGAACGACACGTTCATGTACGACGACCCGGGAGTGTCAGCGTCGTTTCTGATGCGCTGCCCCTCGAAGCCAGTCCGAAACGAATGTATGCCATGCGTCCAGGAAACCTGGTCGGCCGCCTCGAACTGGTTGGTCCGGTTATCCACACCGAACGCGGTATTCGAGCCAAAGCTGGACAGGCCCGAAATGGTGACTTCGGAGAAGTTATCAACCCCAGGCGTTAGATCGGTAATACCAAACTGCGTATTCGTGTAAGGATTCGAATTGCTTCCTTCCGCAATGAGCCGCTGATAGGAGATTCGCGCTTCGTTGACCATGCTATTGGAGAGAACCGAGGTGAGCCTCAGCAGCGCTGTCTGATTTGTTTTTTCTTCAAATACAGGAAAGCCGGGCAGGACGTTGCTCGCTGTGATCCTGGTTCCGTTGGAAGCGAAAGGTCCGTTCGTGGGGTCCTGCTCAAAGTAATAGCGTCCCGACAAGGTGTGTTTGCTGTTGAGGATGTAGTCAAAGTTCCCCATGCCCTGATGGTCGTGGAAGGTCGCCGGATTCGTATAGCTGAAGGACGGGAATTGGCAAGCTGTGGTCAGAGCCGCGCACGCGCTCGGACTCGTGCTGGAGCCCTGCATCATATACTGCCCGTTAGGCAGTTGGAGTTGCATGATCCTGAGGGCCACGGGGTTGATGTTCATTCCATCGGCGTTGACCTTAACCGTGCTGCCGCTCACATTCTTATCTTGTTTAATTCCTGCAGCGGCCCCTTGGGAAACGATGTTGCCCAAGGCCGCGGCAAACTGTTGAGCTTGCAAATCACACTGGGACGCTTGCACGGCCGTTAATGGGCAAGTTCCGCGAGGCATATTAGGAATAGGCGGCAAATTCACCAGCGAATAGCCAAACCCGGCGATGCCATTCCTCTCTGAAGTCTCTTGATAGGCCGCGAAGAAAAAGAGTTTATCTTTCTTGATCGGACCGCCAAAAGTCCCGCCATATTGGTTTTCGTTCAGCACCGGCCTCGATGCGCCAGGCGCGGACGTGGCATTAAAGAAAAAGTCGTTAGCGTTCAGGGAGCTGTTTCGGAAGAATTCAAACCCGCTTCCATGAAAGGCATTAGTGCCGGACTTGGTGATGACGTTGACGTTGGCGCCGGGATTGCGGCCGTAGCCTGCGTCGTAGTTCGAGGTCTGAATCTTGAACTCTTCGATGGTGTCCGGATTCGGAGTCGGAAATGCGCCGTAGGACGTGCCTTCCTGCGTGGTGCCAGTGCTCAACCATGTGTTGACGGCCACACCGTCCTGAAGGTAGGTGTTCTGCCCGATGTCGGCGCCATTCACGGCGATGCCCGTGGCAGACTTGCCTAATGTCGTGGAGTTCGTCACACCGGCGTTGGCCCCCGCGCTCATGGCCAGAAGATTCGTGAAGTTCCGCGTGCTCAAGGGAAGCGCTTCCATGCTGCGCGTGTTCACGACGGTGCCCAACGCCGAACTGGCGGTCTGAATATTTTCGACTTCGCCTTCGACGGTAACTGTCTGCGATTGGGCGCCGACGTCGAGGTTGCGGTCCAATACCGCGGTCTCCGTTACCGCAACATTCACGGAGGGAACTTCGACCGGCTTGAAGCCGCTCGCGTCAATCTTCACGCGGTAGTTTCCAGGAGGGAGGAGGCTAAAATGATAAACGCCGTCGGCCCCGGTCATGGTTGTTCTCGCTTGGCCCGTATCGACGCTCGTGAGCGTCACTGTGGCATTTGGAATCACGGCGCCGGAAGGATCTTTCACCGTGCCCGTCAAGGCTCCGGTGCCAGGCGTCTGAGCGATTAAAGATTGAAAACTAAGCAGAGAGACAAAAAAAAGCAGAAGGGAAACGTTCCTGAATCTCATAAGACACTCCCCAGGCCCTGTGGTCTACGCAGCCATCCACCCCGTCGGCGCGTTTGGTCGTGGTCCTGATGGGGCGTAGTTATAGCATGAAACTCTCTCGGTCAGGTCGAATGATTGTCAACTCAAGTAGTTGCAATGACTTCGGTGCGCCAAAACATGTGGCATCGATGCTTCAGTTGGTGTATAAGCAACGCCGAAAATAGCTGTTACGGAAACCGAGGGTGCCTGCATTGAATACTTGGATACTTACACTATTCGTAATTCTGGCCCCGGACACACTTGCGCTTGGTGCGAGGGCCCAGGCGGACGCGGCGGGAGCTCGCGTCGCGGCAGCGAAAGCAGCCGTCTCGCCCAAGTCTACGAACCCGGAGCCCTGGCGGGTGTTCAATTCGGCGTTCAACCAGATGTGTGCGGAGCCGAAAGCCGGAGCGCGGCCGCAGGAGGTGGGCAAGGATGTTGCGTTGGAGCCCGGCGAGGCCGCGAAACTGACTCCAACTCCGCGCGACAAGTGGTACGCGCCTGCGGCGAAGGTCTTTGACAACCTGTATTACATCGGGACGAAGACAGAATCTACCTGGGCGCTCACGACATCGGCGGGCATCATCCTGATCAATACGAATTTCGATTGGGTCACGCCTGCGCTGCTGGACGAATTGCCCACGTTCGGTCTCGACCCGGCGAACATCAAGTACGCCATTATCGTGCGCTCGCATTCCGATCAGTCGTGGGGAATCAATGCTCTGAAGAAGATCGTTCCGTCAGCGCGCGTGATCATGTCCGAAGGCGATTGGGATTTTCTGGCCAACGATAATTCGCCCGCGAGGGTGAAGCCGGTTAAGGACATGGTTGCCAAGGATGGGCAGAGAGTGACGCTCGGAGATACAACCGTAACGCTTTATTCCACTCCTGGAGCTTCGGCGAGCAGTCTTTCCATCATTTTCCCCGTGAAGGATGGCAACCAGCGGCATCTGGCCGGCATGATCGGCGGCACAACGATGAATCTTGTTCAAGGCGGAGTTCAGGTTTTTCCGGATACGCAGACGATGATCAAGACTTATATCGCGTCCGCAAAGCGATTTAAGGAAGTCGAAGACAAAGCGGGCGTGGACACGATCATTTCCATTCATGCCGCGCTCGATAATATGTTCGAAAAAGTTGACGCGTTGCATTCGCGCAAGCCGGGCGATGCCCATCCTTTTGTCAGCAAAGACGACATCGATCGCTTCAGCATCATCGTGATCGAATGCGGCGAAGCTAAACTGGCCTGGGCAAATAGCAATTAGCTTTGCACGTGGGCCGCAGCGAAGAAGTTCATCGTAGGGACATTAGTCCCTGCATGAACATAATTCCTGTCACATCGCTATAACGATTTTCTTCGAGATTGATCGCATATTCCTTGACATCGTCTTTTCAGAGTTGGAAACTGCGCTTACTGCAGTTTTCTTCGAAGTTGTCCAGCTCCGGGGTGCCAAACACGCGCTAATTTTGCGCGCATTGGGGTGGAGGCCAGTCCGGCCCGCAAAAATCACCAGGAGGATCACAATGCCGAATCCAGTTAAAGCTGTTCCCGAGAGATACCATTCGCTAACTCCAAATCTCGTCGTACAAAATGCCGCTGGGGCCATCGATTTCTACAAGAAAGCCTTTGGCGCCACGGAAATTGAACGTTTTCCGGGGCCTGATGGCAAAGTCATGCACGCCGAATTGAAGATCGGCGACTCGATTATCTTCGTGAACGACGCCATGGGTCCGGTTGCCACAGCGGCTCCCGGGGCCAGCAATCCGATGTATCTGCACCTGTATGTTCCGGATGCGGACACGGTTTTCAACCGGGCTGCAAACGCGGGAGCCCGCATAGACGCGCCGTTACAAAACATGTTCTGGGGCGATCGGTACGGCAAGCTTACCGATCCCTTTGGACAGCAATGGGGCATTGCCACCCACGTTGAGGATGTGTCGCGCGAAGATTTGCCGCGACGCCAACAGGAGTTTTTCGCTAAAGCCGCCGCTGGCCGGCGTTAAAGTCGATTAGAAGGAAACGGCTGAGTCGATTGGATAGGGCGCCCCGCGATGATTGCGGGGCGCTTTTATTTAGCGCGGCGGAAAAGCAGCTGCCGGAAGGTGCTGTTCGTAGTGCGCTAGATACAGAAGCAAGCCGAACAGCAAAAGCCCTCCCCAGAATACTGCGCCATAAATTTCAAAGCCCCGCCCGAGATCGAGGATTGCCCCAACATTAAGCAGTCCCACGACCGCAAGCGTCGCATACCCGAAACGGCGCGTAGATTGGGTTGCATCCATCGATGCCGTCAAAGCATAAGCTGCGGGCAACACATAGAGCGAGAAATAGTGATCTTCGGCAACAGGGGATACGAGCAGCATCCAGACGACTACGGCTCCCAAAATAAGAGGCTCTGAACGCGCATTGGCTCTTCGCCCCAGAAACCAAATCGGTACCGCCAGCGCAGCAGCGAGCGCCAGGACCATGAGCCGAGTTTGGTGGCCTTCGATGAGGCGTTGCATCACGGAACCCAAATCCTGATTTCGTGGGCGCTCCATACTCAGGAGCTGATCGTAGAGCTCGGAATGCGTGCGCGACGATTCCGATCCCAGCGCCGGCGCCGCCACTTCGTGAGTCCATTCGCTGAGGTAATGCAGATTTCCGTGCCAGCCGAAAACGGCACTCGGCAGCACCAATCCGCCAAGCAGAATCGCCACGAGCGTGACCCCGACCATCTTCCATTTGCCGCGCCAGACGTAGTAGCACAAAAGCGTGAGCGCGAAGGCCTTCAGCAGGACGGCGCCTGCAAGACACGCGGCTCCCGCTGCGGTTCGTCCCTTCTTTTCCCAAAATATCGCGGCGATGACGAGCCAGCTCATCAGCACGGAGGCTTGGCCCCGCGTCAATCCAACCGTAAACCACACGGCCACGATCAAAGCGGGAATTAAGAGGACCGCCAGCTTTTTGTGCTCGCTCATGCTATTGCTTTCCGCGAGCCGGCCGGACATGAACACTGCCGAAACCGTCAGCCCCACACAGACGAAATACCAGGCCAGCACACTAACCGGCAGCGACAGCAGGGCGAACGGCACCATCACGATTGAATACGGCGGGGGATAGACATAGGCCCAGCCGCGCACGTTGCGAATGATGTAGGGGTCTTGGCCGTGCAGCACCGCGGCAGCGGCGTCTCGATACACGGTGAAATCCGTGCGGTGTGCAGGAGAGCCCCATTGGTGCCCGGGCGGGCCGTAGGGTCCGGCGCGGAAAAGCGTGATCCAGGCGAAAAACGCAAAGAAAAGAACGGTTGCAGCCACCAGCCAGAGCTTCAGCGTTCGTGCGTTGTCAACTTCGGCCACAGGCTGCGTCAGCGTTACCAAGTCGGAAGGTAGTCTACAAAATGAGAGCCCCGCCAGCTAGGGAGGACCGGCGGGGCGTTTCCAGAGGTGACCGCAAATGGATTTAAAAAAATAGTACGGGCACGAGCGCTATTGCACAACTTCATAATTTGGATGGCGTCCATCAATTTTCCGCTTCCGACGACGCGTCAGCTATATGAATGCCATGTTACTGCTCGGCCATCTCCAAAACTCTCGGCGGTTCGGCCTTTCTCAATTCGGGAAATCTCCACGCCCACAGCATCGTGATCAGCAAAGCGCCCGCGCCTCCCAGAACCACTGCCGGCACGGTGCCAAACCAGTCTGCCGTGATTCCAGATTCGAATTGCCCCAGTTCGTTCGAAGCTCCGATGAACATCATCTCCACGGCATTCACGCG
>Ga0210394_10001631_pt1 | contig 34696 bp, 33 predicted proteins | sample IncBWC12MmetaG_FD_160121 | JGI IMG/M metagenome (GOLD analysis project Ga0210394, IMG submission 160121) | Forest soil microbial communities from Barre Woods Harvard Forest LTER site, Petersham, Massachusetts, United States - Inc-BW-C-12-M | ecosystem: Environmental > Terrestrial > Soil >... | reverse complement strand
GCTGCATCGCGATGGGGGCAAGCCTCCAGGCGAAAACAGGCCGAATACATGACCGCACCCGAACTTCGCAGAAAAGTCAGATTCCCTCTTGCACCGCGGGCGCCGTCCATACATGACCCATAGCAGACGTCAAGCAGCTTAGAGCGACGGGCATGCGGACGATGTGGCTGTGCGGCTGCTATTTTTTTGCGCCAGCACATTCTTGCTTTGCGCGAATTTATCCGCATTGTGTGGTCGGCATCGATGGAGTTCGATCAATTGACCCCAGCCAACGGCCAGAAAGCATTGCCCCCGGAACCGCAGGCGGTGGTTCAAGCGGTGACGCGTGCCGCAATCTTCCTCGTTGCGACAATCAACGGCGGCGCAGCCGGTCGTGCGGCCGTCCGCTCGTTCTGCGGCGACCTGCCGGCGCTGTTACGGAGCGTAGGCACACGCGATATCGAAGGAAGTCTTTCTTGCATCATGGGGATAGGTTCGGACGCCTGGGACCGGCTTTTTGGCCAACCCCGGCCGGCGGAGCTGCATCCGTTTCGCGAAATCGCGGCCGGACCGCGCCGTGCGGTGGCGACGCCGGGCGACCTCCTCTTCCACATTCGGGCCAAGCGCATGGACCTCTGCTTCGAGCTGGCCACTCAGATCATGACCCGCCTCAAGGGCGCAGTCACGCCAGTGGACGAAGTGCACGGCTTTCGCTATTTCGATAACCGCGATCTCATGGGCTTTGTCGATGGAACTGAAAACCCGACGGCTCAATCCGCAATAGATGCTGCGTGCATAGGTCCGGAGGACGCCGCTTTCGCCGGCCGCAGTTACGTTATCGTGCAAAAATATCTGCACGACATGGACGGCTGGAATGCGCTGTCCACGGAGGCTCAGGAGCGCATCATCGGCCGCACCAAGCTTTCCGACATCGAACTCGATGACGCCGTCAAACCCACGTCCGCTCACAATGCGCTGACCACGATCGTGGAAGACGGCAAGGAGATAAAGATAATCCGCGACAACATGCCGTTCGGCCGCGCCGGGACGGCCGAGTTCGGCACTTATTTTATCGGCTACGCGCGGTCGCCGCGAACGATCGAGAAAATGCTGGAAAATATGTTTGTCGGTAACCCTCCTGGCAATTACGACAGGTTGTTGGATTTCAGCCGCGCCATGACCGGCAATCTCTTTTTCGTGCCGACCGCGACGTTTCTGGAGAACGTGGCGGAAGACTCGTAAGGACATGTTGCCTGCGGCCTTGTTGCCCGTGACCCGCACAGCGTTCGGCGTGGTCGCGCGCCAAACCAGTCTCGCAACCTCACGGTCTCTTCTGACCGGATAGACTTAGCTGGCGGCTTGGTTCGGCACGACGACGCCGAGCGCCTGAGGGCGAATTCGGTAGTGAAGTGGCGCATCCATGATGCTGACTTCACCATCGGTGGATACGTTCACCCGCGCGGTCCCCGGCTCCACCCATAGTTCCTGCGCCTCGAAAGCGCTCAGTCCTTGATCCGTGGCACCGCCCACAAGCGTTCTCATCGCGACAGCCACGACGTCTCGGCGGCCGAGGGTCGGCGCCGTGCACACCCACAGCCGGCCCGAATTCAGCCCGGATCGCGTACCTATGTGCAAACCCGAGATTTGATAGCGATTGTTGCCGATGAACAAGAATGGCGTGACGTGTTCCAGCGCTTCCGCCTGGTCCATACGCACTTTTATGCGCAGGCGAAAATAGCGCCGGACCATAGCCCTTAGAGCGAGCATGAACGCCACCCGCTTAACATGCCCGTGTTTCTCCTGCTCTTCACGTTGGCGTACAAAGTGCGGGTAGAATCCAACGCCCGAATTGTTCACGAACACGCGGCCGTTGACTTCACCGACGTCCACCCTGGTCACTTGGCCGGTGAAGAGATTACGAACCGCAGCGGCCAGGTTAAGCGGAATGCCCGCATCCTTGGCGAAATGGTTCAACGTGCCCATCGGCAAAACGCCCAGCGCGGTATCGGTGCCAGCGAGCTTGCCGGCCACGGCACTGACAGTTCCGTCACCGCCCCCGGCCACGACCGGATGACGGTGCTCGCCTAGGGCGAGTGCGGCCAAAGCCGCAATGTCGTCGCCGCGCTTGGTCACCACGACCTTTACGTCGCCGCCAAGCTCGGCTGAAATACGCGCGATATGCGCCTTCGCCTCCTCGACGTGCGCGGAGTGCCCGTTGAGGATGCAGGTTGGATTTGAAACTGCGGCCGGCGACAGGATCATAGCTCATTATACGCCAAGCGAAGCCGCGCGCACTTGTGGAATAGCTACGCCGGTCCGGTCGCTTCCACCCGCACGCCATGCTGAAGCCAAGCCATCAGCACCCAGCACCCCAGCGCCCAGGCCGCACCGACGCACCAGCCGCCGACGACATCCGTCGGATAGTGAACGCCAAGATAGACGCGGCTGATGCCTATGAGGACGGTCAGAAGCGCCGCCACGATCACGAAATAACGGCCGATCCTGGACGAGGATTGGCTTTGCGCCAGAAGCGCCGCGATCGTCAGATAGGTGATCGCCGACAGTGTCGCGTGGCCGCTTGGAAAGCTGGTCGTAAAGACCCGCGCCGCCGGAGCGACGAAATCGGGGCGCGGGCGCGCAAACGCAAACTTCAGCAGGTCGCTCAGCGCGATACCGCCGAACACGGCGAAGAGCATCAGCCATGCCGCCACCTGCTTGCGCGCTAAAAACAGATAGCCGGTAAACGCTGCGGTTATTATCACGAGCACTATGATACTGCCGAGACTGGTCAGATCGCGCGCCGCCTCCTGAACCCACGCCGGGCCGATGGGAGTCGACAGATTACCGGGATCACGAAAAGCAAGAATAATGCTTCGGTCGAACGCAGACGATTTCCCTTCGAGCACGATTTGGGCGACCAAGCTAAAAACGAACAGCAGACAAGCTATCGCCAAAAGGTAATTCGGCGCACCGTTTCGATTGGTCTTGCCGATTTGGTCTCGCATGACGCGCCGATGCTGGGTCGATGAGCCATCGCTTTGGCATGCTCATAGCCTAAACATAGCCGCCAAATTATGCACCAAGCGAACCCGCAGTAATCCCCCGAATTACCGTCACATCGGACCGGCGGATTCGAGCTGGCCTGCTTGCTGAAGCCAAGCCAACAGCACCCAGCAACCTATGGCCCAGGCCGTACCGATGCACCAGCCTCCGAGAATATCCGTCGGAAAATGAACACCAAGATAGATCCGGCTCAGGCCGATGAGGACCGTCAGAAGCGCCGCGAGTGACATGAAGTAAAAGTCCAATATTGGTGCAGGGTAGGCTCGGGCGAGAAGGGCAGCGATCGTCAAATAGGTGATCGCAGACAATGTGGCGTGCCCGCTTGGGAAGCTTGTCGTGAAAACGCGCGGCGCAGAGCTGACGACTTCCGGCCTCGGGCGCGCGAACACGAATTTTAGAAGATTGTTGAGTGCAAGGCCGCCGATCACTGCAATCAGCATCAGCCAGGCCACTCCAGGCTTGCGATCCAGGAACAGATATCTTGCCACCGCAAAAGTCATGAGCAAAAGTACGACGACGCTGCCGAGACTCGTTACGTCCCGCGCCGCTTCTTGCAACCATGGCGGGCCGATTGGGATGGGCTGTTGGGCAGATTTTCGCAGGGCAAAGATGACGTAGTGATCAAAACCGGACGGTTTGCGTGTCGCCACGTCAACGGCAATGACTCCGAACACGAAAAGAAGAGTTGCTATCGTTAAAAGGGAAGCCAGTGCGATTGCTCCGTCTATTGTATCGCCCTCGAACGGGGACAAACTTCACTTCGGGATTTTGCCGCCCTTCAGCGGTCGCTGCGCGACAGCACGTCGATCAATTCGCTGACCTTGCGCCGCTGCTCGGCCTTGTTGCCGGACGCGATGGCGTGCTCGACGCAATGCGCCGCATGATCGGCGACGATCTCCTCCTCGGCGCGGCGCAGCGCGGCGCGCGCCGCCGATAGCTGGGTGACGACGTCGATGCAATAGCGGTCGTCCTCGACCATGCGCGCGAGCCCGCGCACCTGGCCCTCGATTCGTTTGAGTCGTTTGAGCACCGACGTCTTGGCAAGCGGTCGCATGCCGGCTATATACCCCTACCGGGTATCCGTTTCAAGAGAGAATTTTCGACCGTGGACCATTCGACCCATAGCCACGCCGCCGCAGCGGCCATCGATCCGGTATGCGGCATGACTGTCGATCCGGCGAAAAGTCCGCATCGCCTTAGCCACGCGCAAAAGACCTATCGCTTCTGCTCGGCCGGCTGCCGCGGCAAGTTCGCGGCCGACCCGGAAAAATATCTGCACGGCACACCAGCGGGGGCTGTGCCTGAAGGCACGATCTACACCTGCCCGATGCACCCGGAAGTCCGCCAGGTCGGCCCAGGCTCCTGCCCGATCTGCGGCATGGCGCTGGAGCCGGAAGCAGGCGGCGTGGACGATGGCGGCGAACTTGCCGACATGACGCGCCGCTTGTGGATCTCGACGCTGCTCGCATTGCCGGTCGTGGCGCTCGATATGGGCGGGCATTTTGGCCTTCTGCATTTGCCTGGCCACATTTCGGCGTATGCCGAGCTCGTGCTGGCGACGCCCGTGGTGCTGTGGGGCGGCTGGCCATTCTTCGTGCGCGGCGCCCAATCGCTGGTGACGCGCAATCTCAACATGTTCACGCTGATCGCCATGGGCACCGGCGTCGCTTATGGCTACAGCATCGTCGCGGCGCTGGCGCCCGGCCTTTTTCCCCCGGCGTTTCACGACGAGCACGGTGGCATCGCGCTTTATTTCGAGGCCGCGGCCGTCATCACCGTGCTCGTGCTGCTCGGCCAAGTGCTCGAATTGCGCGCCCGCGCTTCGACCTCGGGCGCCATTCGCGCGCTCATTGCGCTCGCGCCCAAAACCGCACGGCGCATCAAGGACGACGGCAGCGACGAAGACGTGGCGCTCGACGCCGTCGTGGTCGGTGACCGGCTGCGCGTTCGTCCCGGCGAAAAAATTCCGGTCGATGGCGTGCTGATCGAAGGCCGATCCGCGGTCGATGAAGCCATGGTCACCGGCGAAGCGATGCCGGTAAGCAAGGACCAAGGCGCCGGCGTCATCGCCGGAACGCTCAACGGCAGCGGCGGCTTTGTCATGCGCGCCGAAAAGGTCGGCCGCGACACCATGCTGGCGCACATCGTCCAGATGGTGGCCACGGCGCAACGCTCGCGCGCGCCGATCCAGCGGCTGGCCGACCGGGTCGCCGCCTGGTTCGTGCCGGCGGTGATCGCGGTGGCGTTGATCGCGTTTGCGGCTTGGGCGGCGTATGGGCCGCAGCCGCGCCTGGCTTATGCGCTGGTCGCCGCCGTGACCGTGCTGATCATCGCCTGCCCCTGCGCACTCGGGCTTGCCACGCCGATGTCGATCATGGTCGGCGTCGGCCGTGCCGCGCAGGCCGGCATTTTGATCAGGAACGCCGAGGCGCTCGAACGCCTGGAGAAAATCGACACGCTTGTCGTCGACAAGACCGGCACGCTGACCGAAGGCAAGCCCAAGGTCACCGCCATCGTGCCGGTGCAAAATTTCGACGAGAACATTTTGCTGCGGTTTGCCGCCAGCGTCGAACGGTCGAGCGAACACCCGCTCGCCGCGGCCATCGTCGCGGCCGCCGCCGAACGCAAGATCGATCTCTTGGCCGTCAGCGATTTCGCTTCGCCGTCTGGCAAAGGCGTAACCGGCGTGGTCGAGCGCCGCCGCGTCGCGCTGGGCAACGCCAAATTTTTCACCGAACGCGGCATCGCCACGGCGGCCTTGCAAGGCGAAGCCGAACGATTGCGCGGCGAAGGCGGCACGGTGATCTTCGTCGCTATCAATGACGTGCTTTCAGGCCTCGTCGCCGTCGCCGACCCGCTAAAGCCGACAACCCAAGCGGCGCTCGACGCGCTGAAGGCACAAGGCATTGCCATCGTCATGCTGACCGGCGACAGCCGCGGCACGGCGCTTGCGATAGCCAAAAAGCTCGGCATTGCCGACGTCGAGGCAGAGGTCTTACCCGAAGGAAAAAGCGCCGCGATCGAAGACTTGCGCCGCGCCGGCAGGATCGTCGCCATGGCCGGCGACGGCATCAACGATGCGCCGGCGCTCGCCGCCGCCGACGTTGGCATCGCCATGGGCGGCGGCACCGACATCGCCATCGCGAGCGCCGGCGTGACGCTGGTCAAAGGCGATCTTATCGGCATCGTGCGCGCGCGAAATCTTTCCGCCGCGACCATGCACAACATCCGGCAGAATTTGTTGTTCGCGTTTATCTATAACGCCGCCGGCGTGCCGATTGCGGCCGGCGCGCTCTACCCGCTGTTCGGCTTGCTGCTGTCGCCCGCCTTCGGCGCCGCCGCCATGGCGCTGTCGTCGGTCAGCGTGGTCGCCAACGCGCTGCGGCTGCGGCGCGTCGCGCTCTAAACTCACTCCCCCGCTGATCTCCGCTATTCGCAATTGCCGGCCTAGCCTCTATAGTTTCATGATCGTCCGTCCCGCGGCGACCCTTCGTCGCGACCGACGCTTGGCTTTGCTCCATGCTCACAGCACCGTCGCCGACCAGCGTGGCCCTGCTCCTGGGTTTGAGCTTTTTCTTAGGCCTCGCGTTCGAGGATTTCTTCGCGCAAGCCACGCAAAAGCCCCCAGGCGGCATCCGCACTTTTCCGATGCTCGCGCTTGCCGGCGGCATGCTCTACCTGCTCGACACGGCGCATGGCATTGCCTTCACCGCCGGCCTTCTCGTGCTCGGCGCCTGGCTCGCCATCTATTACCGCACGCATGTGGCGGCGCAAGACGTGACCGGCGAGGCCAAAGCCAATCTCATCGTACCGTTACTCAACGTCCACGCTTATCTGCTCGGCGCCGTCGCCTTGGCGCTGCCGCCATGGGTCGCGGTGACGACGACGGTGGTGGCGGTTCTGCTGTTGACTGGCCGCACCTGGCTGCACGACACGGCGCGGCGCATCGACATGAAGGAGATCGTCACCGCCGGCCAATTTCTGATCCTGACCGGGATCGTCCTGCCGCTCCTGCCCAACGAGCCGGTGACGACGCTGACCGCCATCACGCCGCGCCAGGTCTGGCTGGCGCTGGTCGTGGTCTGCACGTTTTCTTATGTCAGCTATCTGGCGCAGCGCTACTGGAGCGCAGCGGCCGGTGGATTGTGGATGGCGGCGCTCGGCGGGCTCTATTCGTCCACGGCAACGACGGTGGTGCTGGCGCGGCAAGCGAAAGCCGATCCCGCGGTTCGCCGCCATGCCCAGGCCGGCATCACGCTCGCCACCGCGATCATGTATCTTCGCATCCTGGCGATCACCGCGATCTTCAACATCACGCTGGCGCGTCGCCTGGCGCTGCCGCTGATCGGGCTATCGGCGGCGGGACTGCTGATCTGCGCGTTGCAATATTGGGTCTTTGGAAAATCGGCGGACGGTCAACCGGCGCAACAGGGGCCGACGCAGCCCGCCACCAGCCGCAACCCGCTGGAGCTCGGCGCGGCGATCATCTTTGCCGTGCTGTTCGTCGCCACCTCTTTCCTGTCGACCTGGGCGACCAAGGAATTCGGCGTCACCGGCATCTATTCGCTGGCGGCCATCGTGGGCATTTCCGATATCGATCCGTTCGTCCTCAACCTGGCGCAAGGCGGATTGACGGGCGTGTCGCTTGATACGCTGGTCGGCGCGATCCTGATCGCGGCATCGTCCAACAATATCCTGAAAGCCTTCTACGCCGCGTTCTTCGCCGGCGGCCGGGCGACCGCGGCAAGCGCGGTGGCGCTCGTGATTCTTGCCGCCGCCGGCGTTGCCATCGCCTTGATGATCATTCGGCTTTAGTTGTAGCGCCGCCAAACAGAAGTTCACCGGATCAACTGATCGCTCTGAAACGTTTTGGTGAGCTCGCAATTCTTCCCGGCGGCTTCGCGCTGTACCAGTTTCTCCTCGGTCAGCACGCTCTCGTAATCGGTGCGGTAGGCGACTGTGCCGATTACGGCGCCGGCCCCGCTCTGGCTCGCCTTGTCCATCAGCGCGCGCAATTCCTTTTCCCGGTCGGTCAGCTGCTTCCATCGCGTCACCAGGTCGTTGCAGTGATAGACCTCGTAGCGGCCCGGATCGACCATCCATGAGCCCGGCCCGTTGCCAAGCCCGCAGCCCGCAAGCGCCATGCCGGCGCCGCCGGCAGCGCAAAGCAAAACGCTGCGGCCCAATCGCGCGCGGGTTCGGCGGCTCAATGCGAAAAATAATTCCGTGACCGTACCCTCACCTCCACGCGCGCCCCGACGCGTTACGCAACAACACCGTTCGATCGAATTATAGCGCGCTTCGTTCGCAGTTTGGTGCGCCGCAAATAAGGCAAAGGTTCAAGCCAGGGCGGATTGACCGGCCCGGCTTAAAGGAGCACCCGCTTACGGATGGGGCGTTGGGAATTCGACGCCGGCGGCCAGTCCGTCGCGCCAAACCAGCCGGCAGTGGCGCCGCGCTTCGCCGCTGGGGGTGAGCAGCAGGATGAAGCGTTCCGGCAGCTCGCACTCGCTCTCGAGCATGATCCGCGCCCCGGTCTCGGAAATATCCGCGATCGCACAAGGGCGCGGCAACGAACTGCCGTCAAGCAAAACGCTGGCATTATAATGGAATTGCCGGCGCTGCTTTATGCGCAATTCGGCTCGGTTGCCCATCAAAAACTCCGCGTGCCGCGAAACCTGCCGGCGGCATACCCGACGAGCTTAGAAATATTGCATTAAGGAGCCGTAAACTCATCCGCGGGGCCGGGATCGAACCTGAACGAACGCCAAGCCGACGAAAAGCTGACAGCCGGACTCCGATCCATGAGACAGCCGCTGCTTGCAATATCGGCCGCACTCATTTTGACCTGCATTGGCCTGCCGGTGCGAGCGACATCGGTCTACGATTACAAGCCGAAAGAATACGTCATCGTCGACGGCGGCCTCGCGCCGAACAAGCGCCTTTCCATCGCCGCCAACGGCTACGGCAGTTTTCACGTTTATCTGATGGCGGAGCCGGCGCATAAGCCGGTCGCGGCGCTGGCTTCGATCGACAACGATGCGATCCTCGACACCGGCGCGAGCGCCTATCACGCGGTCTGGTCGCCGGACTCGCGCCACGTCGCGGTGCATTTCCGCAGCGACCGCCACGTGTTGACGATGTTGCTGTACGAGATCCGCGGCGGCCGCCCGCATCTAACGGATACGCCGTCGCTGTTCGGCGCCGCGACCAAGCTGCCGGATTCCTCCGACGACTTCGACGTCCGTTCCGACGTCACCTATCTGACCTGGCTCAGTCCGACGACATTCGCGCTCAAGGAACAGCGGACCCTGGAAATCAAAGCGCCCGGCTTGCCCGAAAGACTTGGGCCCTACGGCAAGCCCGACGACGACACGGCCGGCGGCGGCGGCAACAATGAGCCGGCGCGGCGTTTCATCAAATTTTCCGCCGAGGCCACCGGCCAAGCGGTGCCGGGACGCGGCTATCGCATCCTCGACATCAAGCCCGGCGCGTTCGAGTGACCGGCGCTGTCTGACAAATCGCGCCGCGCTTTGTGACACCGGCAACGGCCGGCCGCAGGCGCCGGAAACGTTTGGCTTGATCTCGCCTTATATGTCAGGCGTATTACACTTTCGTGAGCGTTCGGTAACGCCTGCGGAGGCAGCCCAATGAGCGTCGCGTGGCTCGACTGGTCGAATCCGGTCGCGATCTGGTGGGGCTTTTTGCTCTTCGTCAGCGCCGTCAACATCGCGGCGCTGCTGCGGCTGCGCGCCCGCTACCGCAGTGGCCGCGGCGACAAGCCGGCCGCCAAGTCGACGGCAATTTGGATCGAGCCGCTATTCCTGCTGTGCGCCGTCTATGTGCTCGGCTGCGCCTTCCGCTCCGTGCTGCCGCGCGCCGACGTGCAGCGCATCGTCCTGTTCGACACCTGGCTCTCCAGCGTCATGGTCGGCCGTTCCGTCGCCACCGTCGCCGAGCTTTGCTTCGCCGCGCAATGGGCCATCGTGCTCTACGCGCTGGGCAAGGTCGCCAACTCCGACACGGCGAAAAACATCGCCAAGGCCATCGTGCCCGCGATCGTGCTCGCGGAAATCTGCTCCTGGTACGCGGTGATCACGACGAATTTTTTGGGCAATGTTTTGGAAAATTCGCTGTGGACCATCACCTTCCTGCTCATCGGCATCGCGCTGTCGCGCCTGGTGCCGCGCTTCCGCGGTCCCGCCCAATTCGCCATCGCCGCCGCAGCCGCCGGCATCGCGGCCTATGTGGTGTTCATGGCCACCGTCGACGTGCCGATGTATTTCGGCCGCTGGCAGGCCGACCTCGCCAGCGGCAAGGACTATCTGGGCCTCTTCGCCGGCCTGCACGACGTCGCGACCCGCTGGATCGTCACCCACGACATCGCGCCATGGCGCGACGAGATCGCCTGGATGTCACTTTATTTCAGCACGGCGGTGTGGTCGAGCCTGGCGCTGGCTGGCTTCGGGTTAGTGAAGCACATGCTGCCACGCTATCGGGTGCGTACGCCGCTGGCGCGAGCGACGCGGCGGCCGGTTGCGGTGAGTGTGCGGAGTTCTTGAAAAACTCAAGGCCTTGGGAAAGCCCCGCACGAGCAACCGGATGGGACCCGGGTGCTCTTGTCGGCGACCTTTCGACGGCGAGAATGACAAAGCAGGCGACTATATGCCGAGTTCGCCTACGCCTCGATGATAACGACGATTCAGATTTCGATAACGATTGGAATGCCGATTTGGTTGGCGACAGGCGTGTAGAGATCGGTCTCGATTTCAGGTGTCTCGATGGTGACGATGAGAGAGTAGCGCGCCGATTTTTCCCACGCCCCGAGATAGGCACGCTTGTTCCACCATCCCATGGTCGGATACACCGCAATGTATCCCCGCGAAGCGAGATCGACGGCCCTCCCGCGCCAAACGTCGGAATGGATTGAGCCCGATGAAGTCAGGGGACTTAATCGGCCGAATTGCCAACCGGGATCGGGGAGACCTGGCGCTTCATAGTCCTCTTCGCGCGCAAATTTGTTGATACGTTGCTGGAATGCTTCTTCGGTCTCCAAAGCGTTCCGGACGGCAAAGCGAAGTCCATACGACTGATATCCGTATCGCGAACTGCGTCCGCGCGCGCCGGGACTCGGCTCGACGAAATACGAAAGCGTAACGCGCATCGTTACATTCGTGTTTTGAAGGGCGGTAAGGACTGCTCGGCCACGGTAATCGATGTGGCCGCATTTCGCGAGTTTTTACCGCTCCAACTCCATTCTCTTTAAAAAACGGTTGAATCTCACTCTCAGCGACGAGCGTCAGTGAGTTGTCGAGGCTCGACAAGAGCCGTCTGAGATTGGGGACACCATGTCCAAAGCAGCGGACCAGATTTCTGTAATCCATCTCGTTGTGTGCGTTGGTGAAGCGCGCCAGCATCGCAGGGGTCCACTCTGCTGAGTGCACCATCAAGCCGCGAACGGTCTCGGGCATCAATGCCGGGTATTTGGCCCAGACCATCGCAGCATAGCGCGCAGCGAGAGCGGCGGATGCGCTGGTATCGCCGAAGGTCGTCAACGGCGGTTGGGTTAGAAAATTATGTGCCGTCGTCAGGAGTTGAAGATCGTCAATGTAGTCGGGGTCGGGAAATGCTGGATTGGTGCCTAAGTTGCCGGCTTCCATCATAATATCGGGTTTGATCGGCCACCTGCCCCAGGTTGTTGACGTACAACTGCATGGAGCAAGGTCGCCTCGGTGAGCGAGACTTTGCCATCCGGGCCATCTCGTTCCGTCAATGATGTCCTTCTCAGTGTAACCCCCGATTGTTAGAGCGTTCCACGCTTGCGCCGGATCGTGGATGCCGTCCGTCATATTTGAGTCGGGATAACGCCGATGCTGGGATGAGTCGGTGTTGCCCGCAGGCAGGATCATCAAACGGCGCTGACCGTCATCTGCGCCGGAAGTGAGCGAATCTACCGCAGCGGACCAGGACGAGGGACGACCACGATCTCTCCCATCCGCAGAAGTGACAGCCATGCAAAAAACACGCTTGCGGTCGGCGGTAACCTCGACGCGGAACGCGCTTTCTTGAGTCACCGCGCCGTATAGCTCAGGAGCGTGGGGATCGGATTGGTTAAACACCTTAACGGACTCCAGGCGGTGTGTGCACGCCACCTGCCCGACCGAGCCGAGCACTTGTGTGAGGTCGCCAAATGTCGCAAGGCCGCCCATGGGTGTGCCATGTCCATGGCGATCATCAACGCCCCATGCGGGCCTGTAAGTATGGAGGTCGTTTTGGTCGGTCACAGAAGCGAGCAAAGGATGTGAGCCATTTAGTCCGGTGTCGAATAGGCACACGAAGGGAGAATTCACGGCTGGCGGCACGACGCGCGCGACCAAGTCATCGACCCATTCCTGCTGCTCAATCGCGGTCATGTCGGTGAAAAAGGTCGCCGTTAATTTCGGCAGGCGTACTTCGGCAATCATGCCAAGAACATCAATTGAGCGGGAAAGATCGTTCGCGGTCCCTCGCACCAATACGACCGTGCGGTCGATGAAGGCGACTGATTGCTCACCGACCGTCAAGCCGAAATGTTCGGCGTAGCCGCGCAGGCGCGCTAGGTGATTGATACCGTGCTGACGGCGAAGCCAGACTTCCCATGTGATTACGGCGTCACGATCCGGGAACGGCAGCTCTTCTTCCGTCCAAAGCGCTTCAAGGGCTGCAAGTTTTATATCGCTAATGCTTGCAACAAAATCTTCGTTTTTTGGCCGTGTAGCGCCCCCTTCCCGTCGCGGGACGGTATTCTCATCGCGATAGGCTGCGATTTTCTTCAAGAATAAGTCGAGCTTTCCGTCAGGAACGAAGACGGTGGCCTGCATTCTATTGTCTGCAAGGGTCTTGACGGCGCACAACTCAATCCCGCTCTTTGCGAGGTCCATGCTTTCATATTTGAGAGGAAAGTTCGGTTCGCTCTCAAAAGCTAGGTAGATTCCCAATCCGTCATCGAGCCCGAGAGCCCTTTGCTCATCGACCCGAGCCGTCGCTTGAGGAGAAATCGCTTCTAGTTTGCCAAGAAGGCTCTGGGCATGATCAGCGCGCCCGCGCGGTGGCAAGCCTATGCGTTCGCGCGGTCCGGTGCTCGGACTCGTAAACCGCACGGCTGCGGTAACTGTTGGAACGATGAGATGAGGATGCTGCGCCATGCCGCTCCCGACGGCACAAAATTATTTATTGTGCTTGTGGGTTACTGCGAGTTTCCGATCTTCAACCGCATGAATGATTTCAGGATGCGTGACGAATGTTCGTTCGTGGATCAGCGCGTCCTTAATCGCATCTTCACACGCACGTGTGATGTCAGCAAAATTGAGTCCTTGCGCTATTGCAGCGACCTTAGCCCACTGAATCTTTTGTGTCTTAAATGCTCCAAGCTTGGCCTTTAGCGTTTCAACGATCCTAAGCTTATCTGGCAAGTCATACTCAATTACATCGTCGAAGCGACGGAAAAGCGCTCGGTCAAGTATGCCAACATGATTAGTTGCTGCAATTACTAAGCTATCGGAATTATCTTGCTCGACCATTTGTAGGAAGCTATTTAACACGCGACGTATTTCGCCGACATCATTGCTTAGGCCCCGCGCCGATCCGATACTATCAAATTCGTCAAAAAGATATACGCCCCGTGTTTGGTTGAGTGCTTCAAAAATCAGGCGCAGTTTGGCGGCGGTTTCGCCCATGAACTTGGTGATAAGACCATCAAGGCGGACCACGAAGAGCGGCAAGCCGAGTTCACCCGCGAGCGCCGACGCTGTGAGCGTCTTTCCAGTTCCGGGTTTCCCGATTAGAAGAAGCTTCTTTCGCGGCGAGAGACCGCGATTACGGATGAGCTGAATAGCTCTATGTTCACGAATAACCCGCTCAAGCTTTTTTTTAGTTCGAAGACTGAGAACCATATCCTTGAGGTAAACGTTCGGATACGAGACGCTGAGGAGTTCGGCGACTTCGCCGCGAGGGCGCACGAGAGGAATCGGGGCGTTGGAGGCCACACGTACCCTTGATTTGGCTTTGTCTATGAGCGCTCGGATTTCCTCAGCTAGTTTACCGTGCCCCATGCGCGCTTCATGCGCGGCAATCTGCATAGCGACCGAGTAGAAATGGCCCTCGTCTCCCTGAGTGAGAGAGGAAATCAGTGCTTTGACTTGATCCGCGCTAGGCATGGATATTTACATCCCCGATTGCGGACTTTAGTACAGAATCGCTTGCATGACGGACAAATTCATAACGTATCAACTGTTCCCCCAGCTTTGTGGTGCGGACGGCCGGACTTGAACCGGCACGGGAAGTTACTCCCGAGGGATTTTAAGTCCCTTGCGTCTACCATTTCGCCACGTCCGCGGGAGCGGGCAGGTATAGCACATCCGCAGAGGCGTCATGGCCGGACTTGTTCCGGCCATCCACGTCTTTGTTGGCCGGCATCAAAGACGTGGATGCCCGCGACATAGGCGAGCGAAGCGACGCCGTTCTTCGAACGGCTATGCGCGGGCATGACGATTTGCTCAAATTTCGTCCCGCGGCAGCAGCCGCCGCCGCGCGCTCGGCGCCGCGGCGCTATTTCCCTACTGCTTATTCTTCGCCGTCGCTTGCGGCGCTGGGCGGATGTCGCCCCAGGGATCGACGGTGACCTTTTTTTCCGGGATCTTGTCCATCGCCGCCTTGTAGTCCTTCTCGCGCTGCTGTTGCGCCTTGAGCTCGTCCGGGGTCAGCTTCCTTTCCTCGTGCTTGAACGGCGACAGCGCCACGCCCTGAGCGGCGGCCGGCCCCGTCACCAAGGCTAAGATCGCGGCGGCTTGAATGAGGTTTCGCAGCATGGTCCGGTTCCCTTTGCACTCCTTCTGACGCCGCAGTTCGGCACAATCAGGGCAGCGAAGGTTTTGCTCCTCGAGCGCTTTATCCCCAAAGACTTAGTCCTAAAGACTTAGTCCTGAAGACTTGGTCCTTAAAAACCTAGTCCTTGAAGACATGCGCCCACAGGCTGTCCCAGTCGGCGCCGGAAATGTCGGTGATCCTGCCGTCCTGCTCGTAGAATTTGTTCGGCACCTGGAACATCGCCAGCATCAGCCCGCCTTCGGGCGTGCAGGCGACGTGGCGGCTGCCGGCCTCGCGCCAGACGAACTCGCCGGGGCCGACGGTCAAATCCTTGGCCGGGCCTTCCTTGTCGACCAGCTTGCCTTCGAGCACATAGGTCTGCTCGATCTTGACGTGCTCGTGGTCGGGCAGGACTGCGCCGGGCGCGAACTTCATCAGCGCGGTGACGACGCCGCTCTCCTTGTCGAACAACAGGCCCTTCACCTCGCAGCCGGGAAAGCGCGTCTTCTTCCACTCCATCTGCGCGGGGCGCACCACGTGGGAATGGGTATCGAGCGTGTCGTGCTTGGCCTTCGGCGTGACGGCGTCCATGGGCGTTCTCCTTCGGTCATCCGGTCTCGGTTGGGCGCATCATAGCGGATCGTAGCGGGGTTGCTCTACAACCCTCCTTCACGAATTGGCGGCTGGAAGGCGAGCCCGGTATCCCAGGGAAAGTAGATCCAGGTGTCCTGGGACACTTCGGTGATGAAGGTGTCGACCAGCGGCCGGCCCATGGGCTTGGCGTAGACCGTGGCGAAGTGCGCGCGCGGCAACAGTGCGCGCACGATCTTTGCGGTCTGGCCGGTGTCGACCAGATCGTCGACGATGAGCACGCCAAGGCCCTTACCGCCACCGAGCGCGACGATCGCCGGCGCCACGTCCTTGATCAGCTTCACTTCGCCCTGGCTGGTGTGGTCGTAGCTTGCCACGCAGACGGTCTCGATCAGCCTGATGCCGAGCTCGCGCGCCACGATCGCCGCCGGCACGAGGCCGCCGCGGGTGATGCTGACGATCGCTTCGAACGGCCCGGCGCCGTTGAGCCGCCACGCCAGCGCGCGGGAGTCGCGATGGAATTGGTCCCACGAAACGGGGAAGATTTTTTCCGGATTGAGCGGCGGCGTTGTCGGTTGCGGCTCGGCCATGGGATTTCAAGCCTGGCCGGCCGCCAATTCCGCCCGCACCCGCGTCAGCATCGCCTCGACCGCGGTTTTTGCGGCGGCGAGCTTTTGCGCGTCGCGCGAGCGCACCACCACATTGGTATTGCCGCCGCGTTCGTCCATGAACGGATAGGAGCCGATGATCACGTCGGGATGCTTTTTGGCGATTTCGCCGAGCTCGGTGCCGATATCGCCTTCGCGGCAATCGGCGCGCACCGAGTCCGACAAGATCTTGGCGCCGGTTTTGAGCTTCGGCGCCACGTAGTCCAGCATCACCTGCATGATGTGCGGCACGCCGGCCATGACGATGACGTTGCCGATCCAAAATCCCGGCGCCGCGGACACCTTGTTGAGCACGAGCTCGGCGCCTGCCGGCACGCGCGTCATGCGCATGCGCGCTTCGTTCATCACGCCGCCGGTCTCGGCGACGCGCGCCTTCATCAGCGCGACCGCTTGCGGGTGATAGCCGATGCTCACTCCGAACGCCTTGGCGACGGTGTCGGCGGTGATGTCGTCGTGGGTCGGGCCGATGCCGCCGGTGGTGAACACGTAAGTGTAGCGGGCGCGCAGCGCGTCGAGCGCGACGATGATGTCGGCCTCCTCGTCGGCGACGACGCGGACTTCCTTGAGATCGATGCCGATATTGGTGAGGTATTCGGCGATATAGCCGATGTTCTTGTCCTTGGTCCGGCCCGACAGGATTTCGTCGCCGATGACCAGGATCGCGGCGGTGACGATGCCGGCGTCGCTATCGGCCTTGGTATTGGACATGGTACTGGCCTTGGGTTCGGCCATTGGGATCAAAACTCCGTGCTACTGCCTCCTCTAGCGCGGCAGCGAAGGCGGCTCAAGGCTCGCCGCCGCAATGGTCACAACGCCCATTTCGTGAGCAATAATGGGGCGGCGGCATGGTCCAAGCCGTCCCGCTGCCGGAACAATTTGGCGCGAAGATTGCTTGAATGTACCGTGGGATGGGCCAAAGGGGCTGGCGTGAACTTGGCTGGCTTGAATTTGCCTTGGGCCATTGTCCGTACAGGCTGGAGCGGGCCGGGTCATGTTCGACGAAATGCAGGACAGCGGTGGCGCGGTGCGGCCGGCCTACGCCGAGCTGAAGGATTGGCTCGGGCAGATCCCGCCCGACGTGCTCGATTACCGCCGGCGCGAGGCGGAGCTGTTGTTTCGCCGCATCGGCATCACCTTTGCGGTCTATGGCGACCCCGAGGCGCAGGAGCGCCTGATCCCGTTCGACGTCATCCCGCGCATCATCGCGGCCAAGGAATGGGACATCGTGCGGCGCGGCCTCGAGCAGCGCGTCAAAGCCATCAACGCCTATATCAAGGACGTCTATAGCCGCCGCGACATTCTCAAAGCTAACATCGTCCCGGAAGACCTTGTTTTTCAGAATCCGGTGTTCCGCCCGGAGATGAACGGCCAGAAAGTGCCGCACGACCTCTACGTCCATGTCGCCGGCATCGACATCGTGCGCGTCGACGCCGAGACCTTCTACGTGCTCGAAGACAATGCGCGCACGCCGTCCGGCGTCTCCTACATGTTGGAGAACCGCGAGATCATGCTGCGGCTGTTTCCGGAATTGTTCTCGCGCTACCGCATCGCGCCGGTCGAGAATTATCCCGACGAACTTTTGGCGACGTTGAAATCGATCGCGCCGAATTCCGCGCCGGGCGAGCCGACCATCGTGCTGCTGACGCCCGGCGTCTACAATTCCGCCTATTACGAGCATTCGTTCCTGGCCGACAAGCTCGGCATCGAGCTGGTCGAAGGCCGCGACCTCATCACCAAATCCGACGTCGTCTATATGCGCACGACCGAGGGGCTCAAGCGCGTCGACGTCATCTACCGCCGCATCGACGACGATTTTCTCGATCCGCTGGTGTTCCGCCCCGACAGCGCGCTCGGCGTGCCCGGCCTGATGTCGGCCTATCAGGCCGGCAATGTCACGCTGGCCAATGCGGTTGGCACCGGCATCGCCGACGACAAGGCGGTCTACAGCTACATGCCGGCGATCGTGAAATTCTATCTCGGCGAAGAGCCGATCCTGAAAAACGTGCCGACCTGGCGCTGCCGCGAAGCCGAGCATCTCAGCTATGTGCTCGACAACATCGAGGAGCTTGTCGTCAAGGAAGTGCACGGCTCCGGCGGCTACGGCATGCTGATCGGGCCGAAGGAAGACAAAGCCACCATCGCTGCGTTCCGCGCCAAGCTGAAGTCGGACCCGAAGAATTTCATCGCCCAGCCGACGCTGGCGCTGTCGACCTGTCCGACCTGCGTCGAGGAAGGTATTGCGCCGCGCCATGTCGACCTGCGGCCCTTCGTGCTCGCCGGCCGCGACCGCATCCGCATCGTGCCGGGCGGATTGACGCGCGTCGCGCTCAAGAAAGGCTCGCTCGTCGTCAATTCCAGCCAAGGCGGCGGCACCAAGGACACTTGGGTGCTGGACGGATAGATCGATGCTCTCGCGCACCGCCGATAATCTTTATTGGCTCGCCCGCTATGTCGAGCGCGCGGAATATCTGGCGCGCATCCTCGACACCACACTGCGGCTGACCGCGCTGCCGCTGGCCTATGTCGGCGAATCGAACGAATGGGAATCCGCGGTCGCCACTGCCGGCTGCGCCAAACCTTTCTTCGCCGCCTATCCGGAAGCCAACGAAGAGACGGTGACGGAATTCCTCGCCTTCTCCACCGACAATCCGTCCTCGATCCGCAATTGCATTGAAACCGCGCGCATCAACGCGCGCTCGGTGCGCACCGCGCTGACCATCGAAATGTGGGATTCGATCAACAGCGCCTGGCTGGAATTGCGCAAATGGGGCAACGGTCCGCCGTCGCGCGAAGAATTCGCCCGCTTCCTGCGCTGGGTCATGGGCACCTCGCTGAGTTTTGACGGCTCGGCGTATCGGACCATGCTGCGCAACGACGCCTATTGGTTCTCGCGGCTCGGCGTCTATATCGAGCGCGCCGACAACACCGCGCGCATCCTCGACGTCAAATATCACCTGTTGCTGCCGGTGCAGGAACAGGTCGGCGGCCCGCTCGATTATTTCCAGTGGGCGGCGATCCTGCGCTCGGTGTCGGCGCTGACGTCCTATCACTGGGTGTATCGCCAGAACGTGAAGCCCTGGCTCGTCGCGGACCTTCTCATGTTACGGGACGAGATGCCGCGGTCGCTGGCTCACTGTTATGAGAACCTGGTGCAAAACCTCGACCGCATCGCCAAGGCCTACGGCCTGCAAGGCCCGGCGCAACGTCACGCCCGCACGGTGCGGGCGCGCTTGGAAAACAGCAAGATCGAGGAGATTTTCCAGAACGGGCTGCACGAATTCATCGACGATTTCGTCGAGGACAACAACCGCCTCGGCAGCGCGCTGGCGCAGCAGTATCTGCTTTGAGCGGACGACGGACGACAGACGACGGAGGACAGATAGGATTGCCTGGTCTATCGTTGACACAATCTGTCCTCTGTCGTCCGTCCTCTGCCGTCTGACATGCGCCTTCGCATCGCCCATAGCTCGGTCTACCGCTACGATCCGCCCGCGGCGGGCGTGATCCAGGTGCTCCGCCTGACGCCGCGCAACCACGAGGGCCAATATGTCGGGCGCTGGCGCATCGACGTCGTGCCCGACGCGCGGCTCGCCGCCCACGAAGACGCCTTCGGCAATATCACTCATGTCTTCACCACCGACGGCCCGCTCGAGGAATTGCGGGTCGAGGTCGACGGCGAAGTCGAGACGCAGAACGCCAATGGCGTGGTGCGCGGCAGCGTCGAGCGCTTTCCGCCGAGCCTATTCTTGCGCGACACCGCGCTGACCCAAGCCGACGGCGCGATCCGCGACTTTGCGCAAAAAATTCGCGACGCCAGCGGCGGCGTGGCGCTCGCGGAACTGCACGGCTTGCTGGATCGCTTGTTCGAAGACATCGCCGGCGGCGTCGCCACGTCACCTGCGCCAGCAAATGCGGCCGAGGCTTTTGCGCGCAAAGGCGGCGCGCCAAAAGATTTGGCGCATATCTTCATCGGCGCCGCGCACACGCTCGGCATTCCGGCCCGCTATGTCCGCGGCTACTTTCGCGCCGACAAAAGCGCCGAAGCGGACACCAGCCACGCCTGGGCGGAAGCTTTTGTGCCCGATCTCGGCTGGGTCGGCTTCGATCCGTCCAACGGCTGCTGCCCGACCGACGGCCATGTCCGCGTCGCCATCGGGCTCGATTCGCTTGGCGCCGCGGCGGTGCGCGGCACCCGCTTGGGCGTCGGCGCCGAGACTTTGGCGGTCGCCATCAAGGTCGATCAGTGAAGCTCCCCGCGGCGCGGCGAAGAATGCTATAGAGGGCGGACCGGGGACAGCGAATCAATGACCTATTGCTGCGGAATTCTCGTGCGCGAGGGCCTGGTGATGTTCGGCGACACGCGAACCAACGCGGGCGTCGACAACATCGCGACCTTCCGCAAGCTGCACATTTTCCAGGATCCGAAAAAGCGCATCATGGCGATCGCCACCGCCGGCAATTTGTCGATCACCCAATCGGTGGTGAGCACGCTCATGGAAGGCTACGACAATCCCGACACCGGCGAGCGCGAAACGCTGATGAACGCGCCGACCATGTTCCAGGCCGCGCAGCGCGTCGGTCACGTCGTGCGCACGATCCACGCCACCGAAGGCAAGGCGCTGCAAGCTTCCGACGTCAGTTTCGACGTGTCGTTTTTGTTCGGCGGCCAGATCATGGGCGAGCGCATGCGCCTTTTCATGATCTATTCCGCCGGCAATTTCATCGAATGCACCACCGACACGCCCTATCTGCAGATCGGCGAGCACAAATACGGCAAGCCGGTGCTCGACCGCGCCATCACCTACGAGATGGACATTTACGACGCCCTGAAAGTCGGCCTCGTCTCCATCGACTCGACCATGCGCTCGAACCTCAGCGTCGGCCTGCCGATCGATCTCCTGGTGGTGCGGCGCGACACCTGCACGGCTGAATTGATCTACCGCATCGAGCCCGGCGAACCTTATTTCTCCGATCTGCGCGAGCGCTGGTCGGCGGCGCTGCGCGCGGCCCATATCGGCATCCCGCGCCCGCCCTACAGCAACCGGGCATAAAGCGCCGGAAATCCTGCATTTGCGCCGCCTTCCCGCCGCGTTGACGCATTGTTAACGGCGCCGCCGGATTTACGCCGGCTTACCGGGGCTACGGTTCCATCGCTTTGAACCGCAAGCGTTTTTCAATCTTTACTCCCTAGTGTCCGAACGCCGTTTTATAACCAAGGGTGGAAGCGTGTTGCCTGCGGCGCAAGCGCAAATCGCCGGGGGACGCAAGCGGTCGCGCTGGGACAAGGCGCGGCTCAGTCTCGTCGTGCCGATCGGCGGCATCGTCGCCGTCGCCATCGTCTGCGTCGTCATCGCGGTGCTGACCTCGGCAAAACGCGCCGACGAGGTCTCGCTCAACCGCGAGCAGCAATTGCTGCAGTCGACCATTGCCGACAAAGCCGCGCATGTGCTGCGCCAGCTCGACAGCGCCGCCGGCACACCGCAGGCCACGGCCCATCTTCGCAACAATGACGATTTGGTGTGGTCGGATCGGCGCATCGGCAAATGGCTGCAAACCTTCTACCATCAAGACGTCGTGGTGATATTCGACGGCCGCGACCAGATCGAATACTCGCTGCTTCGCGCGCCTAGCGACGCCGGACCGCTCGACCTGCGGGCGCAATTTGCCACGAGCCTCGATCTGCTGCGCGGGCGGCTGAGCGCGTTCCCGGCCGGGGTCCTTTCGGTCATCGCCACCGACCCCGCCAAGCCCGGTCGCAGCGCGGTGCTGATACAGCGCTTCATGGATCGTCCGGCGATTGTCGCGGCGGTCGCCGTCGGCTCCGACAGCGATCTGCGTTCCGGCAATCAACGCGCGCCGATCGCGGCGTCGGTCAGGTATCTGGATGACGAGTTGCTGTACGAGATCGGCCACCGCCTGCAATTGACCGAGCTGCGCCGGCTCGATGGAAAGGCGCTGGCCGCCGACGAGCACGTCGTCGACCTTGCTGATACGCAAGGCCACACGATCGCGAGTATTGCCTGGAAGCCGACGCGGCCGGGCGGCACCATCGTCGGCAGCGTGTTGCCGTTCATCGCGGTCGCGCTCGGCGGCTTCGCGCTGCTGGTCGGTCTCATACTGCGCTACATGCGGCGCGCCGCCGAGGAGATCAGGGCCGGCGAATCGCAATTGCGCCATCTCGCCTTGCACGATCCGGTCTGCGGCCTGCCCAACCGCATCTATTTCGGCGAGCGGCTCGAAACCGTGATCAACGACGTGCGCGCCGGCGGCCCGGCCGCGGCGGTGTTCTACATCGACCTCGATCACTTCAAGGACGTCAACGACACGCTCGGCCATCACATCGGCGACGAGCTCATCCTCAACGTCACCCAGCGGCTGAGCCACATCATGCGCGGCGAGGATCTGGTGGCCCGCCTCGGCGGCGACGAGTTCGCCATCATCACCCATTGCGCCTCGGATTCTTATTCGCTCCAAGCCATTGCCGGCCGCATCATCGCCGCGGTCTGCGCGCCCTACATGATCAGCGGCCACAACATCATCATCGGCGCCAGTATCGGCATTGCGGCGATCGACCGCCGCGCCCGCGATGCCGCCGACATTCTGCGCTACGCCGACATGGCGCTTTATCGCGCCAAGAACGAAGGCCGCAACCGCGCCTGCATCTACGACGCGGCAATGGATGCGGATCTCTCCAACCGCAAACTCCTCGAAGGCGACCTGCTCTACGCCATCAAGAACGACGGGCTTGCCGCCGCCTACCAGCCGATCATGAATTCCAGCGGCGAAAAGGTCATCGGCGTCGAAGCGCTGGCGCGCTGGAACCATCCGACCATCGGCGAAATCCCGCCGTCGCAATTCATCCCGATCGCCGAGCATTCCGGCCTGATCATCGATCTCGGCGAATGGATGCTGCGCCGCGCCTGCCTCGACGGCCGCGCTTGGCCGAACCTGACCATGGCGGTGAACGTCTCGCCGCTGCAATTCCGCCGCTCCGACTTCGTCGAAGTGGTCGAGCGCATCCTGGCCGAGACCGATTTCGACGCCAACCGGCTCGAGCTCGAGCTCACCGAGAGCACGCTGTTGGGCAATCTCGACACCGCGGAACTGTCGATGCTTCGCCTCAAGGCGATTGGCGTGCGCTTTGCGCTCGACGATTTCGGCACCGGCTATTCGAGCCTGCTCTATCTGCGGCGCTTCCCGTTCGACAGGCTCAAGATCGATTCCAGCTTCGTGCGCTCGATCGAAAAAGCGCCCGATGCCGCAGCCATCGTCCACGCCGTGGTCAGCCTCGGCCGCGGGCTGGGCATGAAGGTGACGGCGGAAGGCGTCGAGACCGCCGAGCAGCATCTCTTCCTGCGCGCCGCCGGCGTGCATTCGATGCAGGGCTACCGCTTCGGCAAGCCCGGCACGGCGAGCGAGATCAATACGCGGCTCGCCCACCCCGACGACTACCGCGTCGGCAGCCCCGACCAGGAAGTGGCGCTGGCGAGCTGACGGCGTCATGCCCGCGAAAGCGGGCACCCAGTCATCGCCGCCCGTATTGTACAATCCCAAGCCTTGAGGATACTGGATCGTCCGCCGGAGCCTGCCATCGGGCCGGCCACTTCGGGCCGGACCCGTTGGCGGACGATGACAGGCGTTGAACATTGGGAGGGACCGATGACCAGTAGCTACGCGCGCGACATCAAGCCGAAATTTCGGCCCGGCGATGTCACCTGCATGGCGCGCGCGCATGTCAAATTGGCCGACGCCACTTGGATGTGCGATCCGGCGTCCGGCTCCGGCCATGCCGATCATGCCAACGCGCGCCGGGTCTACGCCGCGCTGAGCGCCAAAAAAATGCCGCCTGACGGTGCCTGGCCGCAGGATTGGCTCGACACCTATCGGAACTGGATGGATGCCGGCTTTCAGCCGTGAACGAGTTACCTGAGAAAAACCGGCATGCGTAGCGCACGATGGCTCGGCCCGTGCATCGCTTTGTCGCTCGTCAACTCGAAGCACGCCGGCCGCTAATGGCTCGTCGCCGCGGCGCTGGCGCGAGCCCAGGTGGCAATCGCCGCCTGTAGTGTACAATCGCAAATCTTGAGCATACTGGATCGTCCGCCGGCGCCTGCCATCGGGCCGGCCACTTCGGGCCGGACCCGTTGGCGGACGATGACAGGCGTTGAACACTGGGAGGGACCGATGGCCGGAGAAAAAATCGCAATCGTGACCGGAGCCGGCACCGGCGTCGGCCGCGCGGCGACGCTGGCGCTGATGCGCGAAGGCTATACCGTGGTGCTCGCCGGCCGGCGCCAGGACATGCTCGACGCGGTCGCCAAGGAAGGCGCGCAGACGCCGGGCGCAGCGCTCACGGTGCAGACCGACGTCGCCGATCCGGCCTCGATCAAGGCGCTGTTCGCCAAGACCAAGGCGGCTTACGGCCGGCTCGACCTGCTCTTCAACAATGCCGGCATCGGCACGCCGTCGACCCCGATCGAAGACATGCCGTTCGACAAATGGCAGGCCGTGGTCGCCACCAATCTGACCGGCGTGTTCCTGTGCACCCAGGAAGCGATCAAAATCATGAAAGCGCAAGACCCGCGCGGCGGCCGCATCATCAACAACGGCTCGATCTCCGCGCACACGCCGCGGCCGGGCGCCGCCGCCTATACGGCGACCAAGCATGCCGTCACTGGGCTCACCAAACAGACATCGCTCGACTGCCGGCCCTACAACATCTGCTGCGGCCAGATCGACATCGGCAATGCCGCGACCCCGCTCACCGACCGCATGGTGCAAGGCGACGGCGTGCCGCAGCCCGACGGCCGCAAGATGATCGAGCCGCGCATGGCCGCCGACGACGTCGGCCGCGCCGTGGTCTACATGGCAGGCCTGCCGCTCGACACCAATGTGCTGTTCATGACCGTGATGGCGAATTTGATGCCGTTCGTGGGACGGGGCTAGCGCATGATCCCGAAAAAGCCTGCCCCGGACTTGATCCGGGGTGGTCACCGGTTTTCGGACAAGATCATGCGCCCAAAAAGATAGTTGCCGATGCTCGCGCCCTGGCATGAGTTTTATGCGCTGCTCGGTACCGCCGCGGCGGCGCTGATCGCGCTGTTGTTCGTTGCGGTCTCGATCGCCACCAGCGTGCTCACGCCGGAGCCGGAAAGCCGCGTCAACACCAGCACCTACATGAGCCCGGTCGTGTTCCACTATGCCAACCTTCTGTTTCTCAGTTTGATCGCGCTCATCCCGACGGAAACCTGGGAATCCTTCGCCCTGGTGATTGCCGCCGCCGGGACGGGCAGCGTGATCTATTCGATCGTCATTGCGTTGCGCGTGCATCGCAATTCCATGTCCGATCTTGCCGACCGCCTGTGCTACGGCGCCATTCCGGCGCTCTGCTACGCATCGGGCCCGGTCGTGGCGCTGCTTCTGCTCGAAGACAAGCCCGCAGGCCTCGACGTTTTGGCTGGCGCGGCGCTGCTGCTGCTCGTCATCAATATCCGCAACGCCTGGGATCTGATGCTGTCACTGGCGCGACGGGTCAATCCGCCGCCGTCACTTTGATTTTTGTGCCGGCCTTCACCTTGGCCAACGTCTTCACGTCGCCGAGCGCCTTCGCCCAGATGTTGCAGGGGCTGGCGAGCCGCGTCTCGTCGCCCTCGGAGATCGGCGTGCGGCCGAAGCCTAACGCGATGGCGTGGCCGTCGGGCCAATAAGCGATCTCGCCCGGCGTCACCACGGCGCGTGCGTCTTTTTCTCGCGGCATTTTTACCGGGATATCGAAATACACTTCCTCGCCCCACGTCATCGCCGAACCTGAAATCGGCAGCGCCGCCGCGATCGCCTTGGCGGTCGGCGTGTCGAGCAGTTCGGCGTCAAGCGTGAGCGAACCGAAGTCGAAGCGTATGCGCATGATGGAGCCTTTCTTTGTCCCGCCTCTGTCTTCGCGGTGGACGATAAACGTCAAGCGCAAAGCTCGCACCGTCTGCCCTCTCCCCTTGCGGGAGAGGGCGGCGTGCCGCGAAGCGGCGCGCCGGGTGAGGGCCCGCAGCCGAGGAGCATGCTCGGCCCTCACCTGATCGCGCTACGCGCGATCTGTCCTCTCCCGCAAGGGGAGAGGAAAAGCAAACTCGTTCTCGCGGCGCCCTTCGCGCCCGAGTTTTGCGGCAAGAACGAAAGCCACGGATGTTTCGCCTCCAAATAAATAAAGGGAGGCGGAGCGCCGGAAGGCGCAAATCGAATTGGCCGCACCGCACGAACAGATGTCGCCACCTGCCCGCGCTACGGGCGCGGCGCGCGCCACGGACGATTCGCTTGCACGAACCGCCCGCTTCGGGCGCGCACGCCTCTCGGCGCTCCACCGCGGCGCTCGCCAGGCTGTTACCCCTGGCTCGACTTCAGGCCGCGCTTCCTGGAATCACCGGGTGCAAACGGGAGGACCCTCCCCGATGCCAGTGCAGCGAGCACCTCGCAGACCGGTCATAGTGCCGGACGGGACGATGCCCGAAGCCGCCCGGGAGCGGTTTGCGAGACCGCCCGCGGGAACCGCACTCGCTCCACTTTCAGGATCGCATCTAGAAAGCGCCCTTGTTGAGCGAGACGGTGGCGCAACTAGTCGTGACGACGTCGAAGGTCAAGCGCGATCGACGAATTCATTTGTGCAGCTTTCTAAGCCCCTGAAATTCAATTTCTTTGCCGTGAAAAATTTTACGTGAAACATGCGTCGTGGTCTCTCAATCCAGGGACATCGAACTGAAAACGGCAAAGAAAAGATTCGCAAATGCTCTCGCGCGTCATGGCCGGGCTTGTCCCGGCCATCCACGTCTTTTGTTTCGCAGTTAAGTAAGACGTGGATGCCCGGCACGAGGCCGGGCATGACGGATGAGTAATAGCCGGTGCACCGACGGCATTCTTACCAGCGCCGATAGCCGCGCCAGTGTCCGTAGCCATAGGCATAGTGCGGCCCGTAGCCGCGCCAATACGGCCCCGGCCCGTAATACGGTCCCGGCACGACGACGTAAGGCGGCGCGACATAGGTGTCGTATTCGACAGGTGGCGGCGGCGGATAGCCATATGCGGCGGGCGGCGGAGGCGGTGGATAGTAGCCCTGCTGTGCCGGTGGCGGCGCGTAATAGCCGGGTGGCGGCGCCGGGTAGCCTGCCTGCGCCTCGGGATAGCCCATGTCGGCGGCTTGCACCGGCGCAACGGCGCCGAGGCCCAGCGCACAGGCGCCGGCGGCTAAAGCCAATTTCGCAAACGTTTGCATTGAAGTGCTCCTCGTCGGGTGACAGTGGGATTAGAGGGGCGCGCGGCGGCGGAATTAGAGCGCGTCCGCGGCGGATTTTTGCAATTGCGGCAACGGCTGTTCAGGTTCGCGGCGGCCATGCCCGCTTGTAAGGCGTAAGTCGGTAAGGCATATTACCGTCTATGAACCGCCAGACCCGCGTTCCGACAGTCTTTTTCGAAAGTCTCGGTCAAAAGCCAGACCGTGATTCCGCGCGAAGTGCGCGAACGGCTCGCGCTCAAGCCCGGCGATAGGCTGCGCTATCGCGTGACCGAAAAGGGTGTGTTGCTCGACAAGGCGCCCGTGAACGAGGCCGACGATCCGTTCGTAGCGTTCTCCGAATGGTCGAGCGAGGCCGACGAGAAGGCCTATGGTGGCCTTTGACTTTTTCGCGTCATGGCCGGGCTTGACCCGGCCATCCACGTCTTACCTTAGGCGTCCCAAAGCAAGACGTGGATGCCCGGCACGAGGCCGGGCATGACGACTGGTGAGAAGCGCTTCGGCCCCTTCGACATCGTTGTCGTGCCGTTTCCCTATGCCGACCGCCTGGCCGAGAAGCGCCGCCCTGCCCTCGTCATCTCCAATCGCAAGCTCGCCCCACACGGCGTGATCTGGGTGGCGATGATCACCAGCGCCGAGAACGAGCCGCGGTCGAGCGACGTCGCAATCGTCGATTTTACCCGCGCGGGACTGCCGGCGCCGTCCGTGGTGCGGCCTGCGAAGATTGCCTGCATCGAACCGAGCCGCATTGATCGCCGGATTGGGCGGCTCAACAAGACGGCGGCGCGGAAGGTTGGACAGCGGCTGCGCGGGTTTATTGCAGCATAGCCACGCGTGCTTCGCCGCCCCATGGATTGCCGGGTCAAACCCGGCAATGACGACGGCAGAGGCGGCAGGCTACATTCGTCGCAGGAATCGGGCTTCGTCCGCAATGCTGCACCTCCAATCCACCCTCGGCATCCTCGCCATCCTCGCGCTGGCCTGGCTCATCAGCGAGAACCGCCGCGCGGTGAATTGGCGCCACGCCGGCATCGGGCTTGGCGTCACCCTCGTCCTTGCGGTCGTCATGCTCAAGGTGCCGAAGGTCGAGGTGGTGTTCGCGCTGATCACCGAGGCGGTCGATGCCATCGCCACCGCGACCAAAGCCGGCACGGCGTTCGTGTTCGGCTATGTCGGCGGCGGGCCGTTGCCGTTCGAAGTCAAGGAACCGACCGCCACCTTCATTCTCGGCTTTCAGGCGCTGCCCGTCGTGCTGGTGATGAGCGTGCTGTCGTCGCTGTTGTTCTATTGGGGCATCATGCCGCCGATCGTGCGCGGCTTTTCGCGGGTGCTCGAAAAGACGCTCGACGTCGGCGGCGCGGTCGGCTTGTCGACGGCGGCCAATATTTTCGTCGGCCAGGTCGAGGCGCCGCTGTTCATCCGGCCCTACCTCGCGAAACTGTCGCGCGCAGAAATGTTCGTGGTGATGACCGGCGGCATGGCCGGCATCGCGGGCACCGTGTTCGTGCTTTATGCGACGATCCTTGCCAACGCCATCCCCGATGCCGCCGGCCATATCGTGGTCTGCTCAGTGCTCGGCGCGCCGGCGGCGATCCTGATCAGCTTCATCATGGTGCCCGATCCGAAGGGGCCGAAGACCGGCGGCGCGTTCGGCGAAGTCGAACAGGTCGCCTCAAGCACCATGGACGCCATCGTCAAAGGCACTGGCGCGGGGCTCGAGCTTTTGCTGAACATCGTCGCCATGCTGATCGTGTTCATCGCGCTGGTTTATCTCGCCAACGCCATGCTCGGGCTGTTGCCGGATCTGTTCGGCGCGCCGGTCACCTTGCAGCGCCTGCTCGGCTGGGTGATGGCGCCGATCTGCTGGCTGATGGGCATTCCGTGGACGCAAGCGGTGACCGCGGGCGGCCTGATGGGGATCAAGACGATCCTGAACGAGCTCGTCGCCTATCTGCAGCTCGCGGCGCTGCCGGCGGACGCGCTGGATCCTCGTTCAAGGCTGATCATGCTCTACGCCATGTGCGGCTTCGCCAATTTCGGCTCGCTCGGCATCATGATCGCGGGGCTCTCCACCATGTGCCCGGAGAAGCGCGACGAGGTGGTGTCGCTGGGCTTGAAGTCGATCGTGTCGGGGACGCTGACGACGTGTTTGCTCGGGGCGATTGTCGGAATGCTGACGTAACTCAGAACTGTTTCCCGGATGCGGTGCAGCACGAAGTGGTGCACCGCTGATCCGGGATCGTCGCAGACTCGGAGTTCGTAACGATCCCGGGTCTGCAGCGCATCACTTCGCTTCGCTTCGTGCAGCACTGCGCCCGGGAAAAAATCACGAGAGTGGCGCTGATGCGCCCTGCTTCCATTCCGCCAACCACTTGGGGAAGCGCTCCTCGCCCTCCCCTGGCCTCCACATCGCGTAAGCCGCGCCCTCCTCCGCGATCATCACCACCGCGTCCATGCCCTTGGCGCGGCGCAGCGTCTCGATGGCCTGCTCGGGCGTCTGCGCGATCGGGCCACCGACATTGAACGAGGTGTTGACCGCGACCTCTTCGCCGTTGCGGCGGCCGAGGGCTTTCAGATAGGCGTAGGTCAGCGGATCGGTGTGCTCGCGCACGATCTGTAGCCGCCCGGTGCCGTCGGCGTGGATCACGGCGGGAATGCGCGCCGCCGCGTCGGGCTTCGCCTGCGCGGTCAGCACCATGTAATTGTAGGCGTTGTAATCGGCGTCGGCGGTGCCCTCGGAGAGATCGAACCATTTGAGCGCCGCTTCGCGCGTCATCATCGGCGCCAGCGGCCGGATCGCTTCGCGGTATTTTACCCGCGCGTTGAGGAACTCGCGCGTGCGCGGATTGCGCGGATTGGCAAGAATGGAGCGATGCCCCAGCGCCCGCGGCCCGGTCTCGGCGGCGCCCTGGTAGAGCGCGATGATGCCGTCCTGCGCCGTCATATACGCCATGAGATCGGCGATCGCCTCGCGGCCGCCGGCGCTGGTCACATTGCCGATCGGGGTCCACGCCACATCGGGTGCGGCGGCAAATGCTTCGCGGATGGCGGCATCGCTCGATGCCGAGCCGCAATAGAACGCGTGCTCGAGCGGCTCGCCCACGCCGGCGCCGGCGAGATAAGCCCCCATAAAGGCCGCGCCCATCGCCACGCCGGCGTCGTTCGGCGTCGGCGGCACCCACAAATGCAGGCGCGCGCGGCGGCCGAACTGGCGCTGATAATAGCTTTCGTCGAAATGCTGCAAGAGCCGCATGCTGGCCACCGCATTGAGCGCGGTGCCGCCGGTGAGCACCAATTGGTCGCTGCCCGTTGTGCGGATGAGATGGTCGATGATGTGAATGAGCCCGTCCTCGAACACCATCTGGGTGGCGGCGGCTTTATCGAGCCGCTCCTGGGTGTCTTCCTTGTGGCGGATGTCCTCGACGCGCAGTATCGCATCGGGATTCCACATGTCCTTGAGCGCAATCGGCTCGCCGAGGATTCCGATCAGCTCCTTGGTGTAGGGCGCCATCGGGTTGCGCCCCCAGTTCGCCAGGTCGCGGTTGACGAAAACCTCGCCGTCCGGGGCGAGGTGGAGGATTTGGCGCAGCGGCGCATAAAACGGATTCGTTTCGCGGTCGCCGTTGCCCCAGGCGGCGGCGCCCATGTAGCGGCCTTCGCTCGAGAGCGCCGTCCAGCCGCCCTGGGTCGACGAGATGATGGCGTAGAAAATGCCGAGCGAGTCGGTGAAGCTGTCGTTGCAATAGAGCTCGCGCATCGCGCCGCGCTCGCAGACATAGAGCGAGATGGCGCCGCGATCGCCAAAACCGTCGACGGCCGCGATCATCACCGGGCGCTCGCTTTTGGCAAACGGCGACACCGCGAACGAGAACCAGGCGTGATTGTCGTGATGCGCCGTGGCGATCACCGGCGCGTCGCAACCGAGCCGGCGGCCGAGTTTGCGCGCCATGCGCATGCCGGCTTCGATGCCATGCGGGCTGAAGGCCGTGATATCCGGCGTCCGCAAGAGGCTCAAGCTTGCCGGCGCTTCTTCCACCGCGCCGCGCAGCATCATGGCGACCAGCGCCGGATAGTCCCAGGCGGAAAACCAGCCGTCGATGCGCGCAGGCTCTAGCCCGGCGCGCTGCAGCATCGCCTTGAGCTCACCGATCGAGCGGTCGGGAAATTTCGTGGTGTGGCGCTCGCCGGAAAAGCGCTCTTCCTCGTTGTTGCAGATCAGTTTCGGCCCGCGCTCGCGGCTCACTTCGACGAGCGCCACGCCGGTGTTGTGAGTGCCCGAAGCGCAGATGCCGCCGAGATAAAGCGTGTCGCCGGCGTCGAGCCTGCGCCGCAGGGCCTTGATGCGCTCCACAGCGGCGGCGCTGTCGGCGCGAAATATGCCGCGCCGGGCGCAGAGCTTTTCATACAGCCGCAGTGTCAGCCGATAGACCGCTCTACCGAGCCGTGGATGACGGGGGCCAGTGCGCATGGGGGATATGTACGACGGAGGACTGACGACGGACAACGGACGACAGATGACGGAAAAGCGCCAAGCCGGGACGCTGCGATCCGTCCTCTGTCGTCCGTCGTCTGTCGTCGCTGCTAATGCAGCCTGAACTCGCCGTCGATGGCCCTGATCTCCGCCGGCTTGATCAAGCGCGCGTGCGCCACCGTCACCGAGTGCAGCGGGCCCTCAAGCTTTTCCAGCCAGAAATTGAGGAATTTGTTCAGCGCCGGAAAGTTCGGGCACAGATCGTAGTCCTGCCAGACGTAAGTCTGCAGGAGCCAGGGATGGTCGGGCCGCCGGTAGAGAATGTTGGCGGTGGTCAGGCCGTAGCCCTGGAGCTGCCGGCGGAAGTCGTCTGAAACGCTACCTTGTTGCGAAACTGAAGCCCCTTTCGACACCATGGTGTCCTCCAATCCCCGTCATGGGAATGTTTCGAGACTCGCACCTCCATTACAAGCCTCAAAATTAAATAAGTTGTTTATTATCAAGGCACTAGCAGCATCCAAACATCTCTGCTAACAAGCCGCCGTACAGCCCGGTTCGGTGAGTCCCTGACGCTTTGGCAACGGCATTTGCAGCCGGGAAGTTTCCGTGAGGCGCCGCGCTACATTTTTGTAATTGCAAGGGAACCGGCGCCGTTAACCTTTTGAAAAGAGTTGTTGGCAATCGCCCCCGGCGAGTGCTAAAAAATTTTCAGGTACCTCTTGTGGGCAAAAATTCGCGCCCCATGTCGTTGCCAGGGGCATGAAAGTGCTCGCCATCAGGCGATTGTTCGCGGCTTTCCGCGGGGGATCGCTCCAACCACAAACCTCGTCGTCTCAATAACTTAGGAGGACACCATGAAGTTTCGTCCGCTTCACGACCGCGTAGTCGTCAGGCGCCTCGATGCCGAAGAGAAGACCGCCGGCGGCATCATCATCCCGGATACCGCCAAGGAGAAACCCTCCCAGGGCGAAATCGTCGGCGTCGGCCCCGGTGGCCGCGACGAGGCCGGCAAGCTCATCCCCATCGATCTGAAGGTCGGCGACCGCGTGCTGTTCGGCAAATGGTCGGGCACCGAGGTCAAGATCGACGGCAAGGATCTCCTGATCATGAAGGAGTCCGACATCATGGGCGTGCTCGACGAGCCGCTGGCCAAGAAGAAGGCCGCGTAACCCCTTAGTTGTTCGTCATGGCCGGGCTTGACCCGGCCATCCGTCTTCGACCGACGAGGAAGAAAGATGGATCACCGGGTCAAGCCCGGTGATGACGAGCGGAAAAGCAAACCAAATTCCGGAGTGAATTGAAATGTCTGCCAAGGAAGTCAGATTCTCAGTCGATGCGCGCGACAAGATGTTGCGCGGCGTCGACATCCTCGCCAATGCGGTGAGGGTGACGTTGGGCCCGAAGGGTCGCAACGTCGTGCTCGACAAATCGTTCGGCGCGCCCCGCATCACCAAGGACGGCGTCACCGTCGCCAAGGAAATCGAGCTTGAAGACAAGTTCGAGAACATGGGTGCGCAGATGGTACGCGAGGTCGCGTCAAAGACCTCCGACATCGCCGGTGACGGCACCACGACCGCGACCGTGCTTGCGGCTGCGATCGTCAAGGAAGGCGCCAAGGCGGTTGCCGCCGGCATGAACCCGATGGACCTCAAGCGCGGCATCGATCTCGCGGTCGAGCACGTGGTCGAGGAACTGAAGAGGAACTCCAAGAAGGTCACCTCGAACGCCGAAATCGCCCAGGTCGGCACCATCTCCGCCAACGGCGACAAGGAGATCGGCGACTATCTGGCCAAGGCCATGGAAAAGGTCGGCAACGAAGGCGTGATCACGGTCGAAGAGGCCAAGAGCCTCGAGACCGAGCTCGACGTCGTCGAGGGCATGCAGTTCGACCGCGGCTATATCTCGCCCTACTTCATCACCAACGCCGACAAGATGCGCGTTGAGATGGAGGACCCCTACATCCTGATCAACGAGAAGAAGCTGTCCGCGCTCAACGAGCTGTTGCCGCTGCTCGAGGCCGTGGTGCAGACCGGCAAGCCGCTCCTCATCGTCGCTGAAGACGTCGAGGGCGAGGCGCTGGCGACCCTCGTGGTCAACAAGCTGCGCGGCGGCCTGAAGGTCGCGGCCGTGAAGGCGCCCGGCTTCGGCGATCGCCGCAAGGCCATGCTGCAGGACATCGCCGTCCTGACCGGCGGCCAGGCGATCAGCGAGGACCTTGGCATCAAGCTCGAGAACGTCACCTTGGCGATGCTCGGCAAGGCCAAGAAGGTGATGATCGACAAGGAGAACACCACGATCGTCAACGGCGGCGGCAAGAAGAAGGACATCGAAGACCGCATCACGCAGATCAAGGCGCAGATCGAGGAGACCACCTCCGACTACGACCGCGAGAAGCTGCAAGAACGTCTTGCCAAGCTCGCGGGCGGCGTCGCGGTGATCCGCGTCGGCGGCGCCACCGAGGTCGAGGTCAAGGAGCGCAAGGATCGCGTCGACGACGCGATGCATGCGACCCGCGCCGCGGTCGAGGAAGGCGTGCTGCCGGGCGGCGGCGTTGCACTGCTGCGCGCCAGCGAGGCGCTCAAGAAAGTGCGCACCGCCAACGACGACCAGAAGACCGGCGTCGACATCGTGCGCAAGGCGCTGCAGGCTCCGGCCCGGCAGATCGCCACCAATGCCGGTGAGGACGGTTCCGTCATCGTCGGCAAGATCCTCGAGAACTCAAACTACGGTTTCGGCTTCGACGCCCAGGCCGGCGAATACGTCGACATGGTGAAAAAGGGCATCATCGACCCGACCAAGGTCGTG
>Ga0210394_10001630_pt1 | contig 34699 bp, 38 predicted proteins | sample IncBWC12MmetaG_FD_160121 | JGI IMG/M metagenome (GOLD analysis project Ga0210394, IMG submission 160121) | Forest soil microbial communities from Barre Woods Harvard Forest LTER site, Petersham, Massachusetts, United States - Inc-BW-C-12-M | ecosystem: Environmental > Terrestrial > Soil >... | reverse complement strand
GATTTCGGCGGTGCGGTGTATTTCGAAAAGGGTTTGAGGAGATCGTGCGGCGCTGTCTGAAGACCGGCCTGGTAGAGGGCCGCAACCTCGCTGTGGACGGTACGCTGGTGGGTGCCAACGCCAGCGAGCAGAGTCGCGTGCCGCGAGAACAATTGGTGGAGGCAGCGCAGGTCTCACGAACGGTTCGGGAATACCTGACGGAACTGGAGCGGCAGAACCCCGTGGGAGATCCAGAAGAGCGCCCGATGGCACAGGAGAAGGTATCGATCACCGACCCGGATGCGGCTTGGGCCGTCAAGGGTGGACCGGCGACGTTGGCCTACTACGACAACTATCTGATCGACACTGACAGTCGAGTGATCCTAGCGGTGGAAGCCACGCCGGCGCGTTTTCGGCAAGAGACGATAGCTGCACGGCGAATGCTGGGACGGGTGGAGAAGCTGGGACTCCACCCAGATAGCGTGGGAGCTGACAAAGCTTATGGCAGTGGCGAATTTTTGGCTTGGCTACTGGCGCGTGACATCCAACCGCACATCCCGGTCATCGATCGCCGGCACCAAACTCGGGGGCGCTTCACTCGTGACGCCTTCCGCTACGAGCCCCAGGAAAATGCGTACTACTGCCCAGAAGGAAAACCACTGCATTATCGCGGTGAGAGGCGCAGCAGCCAGGGCTATCTCTATCGCTCAACGGAAGCCCAATGCCAAGGGTGTCCGCAGAAGAAGTCTTGTACTCGAGGTCCCTATCGGAGATTGTTTGTTCATTGGCAGGAGCCAGGGCGACAGACAGTGCGTGCGCTGGCCGGAACGCCAGCCTACCAGCAGTCGCAGCGAGCGCGCTACAAGATCGAAGCTCTGTTCGCCGAACTGAAACAGCAGATGGGCTTGCGCCGGGTGCGATTGCGGCGCACGTGGAATGTCGCCGAGCAATTCCTGCTGGCGGCCACCGCTCAGAACCTGAAACGGATGGTGCGCTTCCTCGCTCAGCGCGAAGCCTCAGCACTCAGCACAGCCTGAGACGTAAGACCGAACCGCGGGGCGAAGGAGCGAGCGTTATAGAAAATCAAATCCAATCCACCGAAATGCCTTTGAATCATCCTTGCTCGTCCATTTTTCAACAGCCTCACATGAGTCTGTTGAAAAACTCCGAGGTTTGCATCTCTCCCGTCTGGGGTGAGTGCCTAAGTTGTCGATTCTTCATTTATCGAGGCTGGCGTGAAGAGGCACAAGAGACTTTTTCAACAGACTCAGTTCTTTTTAAGGTGCCTCGCCGCGCGCTTTTGGGCAAGCGAATTGGCAACGATTCCTGGACTCCGCGGAATGAGGATTCTGGGCAGCGGGGGTATTTGGGCACTTGTCAGGTAATCCGGTCTTACCGGTAAAGTTGGTCCCGGTACCCAAGTTAGCGGTTGTCCGACTCTCCATAAACTTGTCGGATAAACTCTCTGGAATCAACAAATCGTTTTGAACAAGTTTCTGACACTAGCGACGCGTCGAAGACGCAGTTAAAGCCAATCAGTTAGAACATTCTCTCGTGGCGCAGCTTGAGCCCATCCGCATTCCCGAAATCGCAATGGCGGCTTGGAGGTCAAGAAACGCCATTTTCTTTATGACAATGGCTTCGAGACAGGGAGCTATCTGCGGAATTCTACTTGCGCGTTTTCGTAGTCAAAAATGACGGACTTGAATTGTCGCAGCACGTCCTGCCCGACGAGAATGTCAACGCCCTGCAGCATCATGGATTGAATGAAGGCGTTTGACTTTAGCTCCAGACCGTCCGCGATGGTCAGCGAAACCTCCCGCTGGTGTACACGCACGACGCCGTTGCCGGTCCTGATTTCTATTACCGGGCCCTCGGCTTTTACGATGCGGTCCGAAACGATCGTGTTCGTCGCGCCGCTATCGATCAAACAGATATAACGGCGGCGGTCATCATTGACGAGGCACCGAAACCCAACCATCTTGTGGTTAGGATCGGGCGCCATTCGGATGGCGGTCACGAGGTCCATCCTCTGCGCGTTGGCTTGGGGAACCAACAGAGTCAGGACCACGAGTGGCACGACAAACAATAGATTGCCCGCCGTTTGCGCGAGTGGCGGCAGAGTTCTGTGCCCTTCTTTTCTCGCGCCGAACCGGAAACCAGCGATCCGTGCCCCAAGTGCTCTCTTCTGGAGCTGTATTCCCATAAGGCGCCTCCTTCCGAAACGTGTGGGAGGAAGATTCAGGCAGGCGCGCGCGTACCTCAATACCGGGAGTATCAAATGTTGGTAACGCGACAAACAACGCGGAGTCTTTAGCTTACAAGGGAACCTCGCGCGGCGCGGAGTCCCTGAAGTTTGGCTTGAGATGTTAGAATCGGTTGCTGAATTTTGCGGCAATCACGGGAAAGTCGTTCACATGCAGAGCTCAAGTCCACGCTGGCCGGGCATCATTCGCTTCGGTGTTTTTGAAGTCGATGTCCGTACCGGTGAACTCCGCAAGAGCGGCACGAAGATTCGCGTGCAGGAACAACCCTTTCAGATTCTGGTGACGCTGCTGGAACGTCCCGACGAGGTCGTGTCGCGGGAGGAATTGCGACAAAAGCTTTGGCCAGCGGAGACTTTTGTCGACTTCGAGCATGGAGTGAACTCGGCGGTGGCCCGGTTGCGGGACTTGCTGGGCGACTCAGCCGACAGCCCGAGATACATAGAAACGTTGCCCCGGCGGGGTTATCGATTTATCGGTTCTGTAAATGGTGGGCAGGTTGCGCGACCGAAGCGGACGGCACGGCCGAGAATTCCGTCGCTCGCCGTGATGCCGTTCGAAAACATTGCTGCGGACGCGGAGACTGAGTACGTCAGCGACGGTATTACCGAAACCCTGATCCACAGTCTGGCTCAGCTATCCGGACTTCGCGTGATGGCGCGCAGCACGGTGTTTCGCTACAAAGGCAGAAAATCGGATCCACAAGACGTCGGGCGTGATCTCAACGTGGAAGCTGTGCTTACCGGGCGAATTTTGCAGCGGGGCGACGTACTGCTGGTGACGACAGAACTCGTAGATGTCGCCAATGGATGGCGGCTCTGGGGCAAACAATACGATCGAAAAGCAGAAGACATCCTTAGCGTACAGGACGAAATCGCGCGGGAGATTTCCGAACGATTGCGCCTTTCGCTGAGCGGGCAGGAAAAGAAGCGGCTGGCCAAGCGGTATACGCAAGATACCGAGGCGTATCACCTCTACCTGAAGGGACGCCATTGCTGGAACAAGAGGACCGCGGAAGGCATTCAGAGAGGGGTCGAGTTTTTCAAACGAGCCATCGAAAAAGACCCGAGGTTCGCGCTGGCATACGCGGGAATAGCCGATTCGTATTACCTTTTGTACAGCACCGGCTTCGCCGCGCTGCATCCGGAAGAAGCAGTCCCACGAGCCAAGGCGGCAGCCTCGCGTGCACTGCAGATCGACGACACACTCGCAGAGGCGCATGCCTCCATGGCACCGTTGCGCCAGAACGAGTGGGACTGGGCGGGAGCCGAACGCGAATACAAGCGAGCCATCGAACTAAACCCGAGCTACGCGACCGCGCACCACTGGTATGCGTTTCATCTGATGGCTCAGGGGCGTGCGGGCGAAGCAATCGAGGAAGCTAAGCAAGCTCTGGAGCTTGATCCTCTGTCGATCGGCATCCATACGGACGTCGCGTTCATTCTGCTCTATGCTGGGCAGCCGGACCAAGCCATCGAGCAGTACGAGAGAACGATCGAGCTGGACCCGACCTTCGCAATGGCACATCAAGGGCTGGGGCGGGCCTGCCTGCAGAAGGGCATGCACGACGAAGCTCTCCGGCACCTTGAGCGGGCCGGGCAACTTTCGGGCGACAGCGTGACGAGTGCGTCTGCGCTCGCACACGCGCACGCCGTGGCGGGCAACACCGATCAGGCACGCGCGATTCTGGAGAAAATGCTCGCGCGATCTATGCGTGCGTACGTGCCGCCAACGAGCATCGCTGTGGTCTACGTGGGTTTAGCAGACAACGAAGAGGCGTTCGTATGGCTGGAAAAAGCCTATGCGATACGGGACGACGGCTTGCTGATGGTGAAGATTCATCCTTTCTTCGAAGTTTTGCATCCGGACCCGCGCTTCCAGGACCTCCTGCGCCGGATGAACCTCGCTTAGTTAGCCCTAATACCCCGGATTTTCTATCCGAGATGGCGTGAGGACATTCCTGGTACCCGTTCAACTTGGCGGTTACTTCTTTTTAGGTAGGATCGAGACGGATAGGTCCTGATAAACGCTTACCATAAAAGTGGGTTTTAGTACCCAAGTTATCAGGCACAAGACAGGCATGCCGCGTTGCGCAACAGAATGTCCTCGTTGTAGAGTCAGTTCGGGCAAACCCCGCCAACCGTCTAAGCGGCCCAAATTGACAGACCCACCAATCATGAGCGGAAACACCTGCATTGTGACCGGGGCTAACAGTGGCATCGGGAAAGAGACGGCTCTGGGTCTCGCTCGCATGGGCGCGCGCGTCCTGATGGTCTGCCGGAACGCCGAGAAGGGGCAGGCCGCGCTTCAGGAGATTCGGCGGGAATCTGGGTCTTCGCAGGTTGATCTGCTGATCGCGGATATGTCATCTCAGGCATCCATCCGCGCGCTGGCAAAACAGATTGGTGAGAAATATCCGCGGCTTGATGTGCTGATCAACAACGCTGGAGCGATGTCGCCGACGCGCAAGGTGTCGGCAGACGGCATCGAGATGACAGTTGCCGCAAACCACTTGGGGCCAGCTCTCCTCTCGGCTTTGCTTCTCGACCTGCTAAAGGCGAGCGCGCCATCCCGAATCGTCAATGTCTCGTCCGAAGTTCATGCGCGTGCACGCATCGACGTGAACGATCTCCAGTATGAACGTCGAAAATACAGCTGGGGGAGGGCCTATGCGCAATCCAAGCTGCTAATGAACGCACACACGTTCGAATTGGCGCGAAGGCTTGAAGGAGCCGGGGTCACGGCAAATTGCTTGCATCCCGGATTGGTCGCGACGAATCTTGGCGGACCCGACCTGCCGCTCGGATGGAAGATAATGTTCGGTTTGCTCAGGCCACTCTTCCTGAATGCCCAGCAAGGGGCGCAGACAACTCTGTATGTGGCCAGCGCTTCCGAACTAGCCGGAGTCTCGGGGAAATACTTCGCAAAGTCCAAGATCGCCCAATCGAGCCCGCTCTCACGGGATCCTAAACTCGCAGTAGAAATCTGGCAATGGACAGAAAAAATCATCGGTGTGCGTTTGTAGTGCCTGATAAACGCGCTTCCCGGAAAAGTACAGTACTAGCCCGGTAATCAGAACTTAGCAGAAAGACTCGGGCGGAAGCCGAACCTACTTCACTTGGCATGAAAATTTCCGGTCAGGTCAAATTGGCTGTTTACGGCGTTGATCAGAGATAAGAAGCTACCCGAACGGACGTTGAAGGGGGACACCTCGTGCGCACGCCGATTTTCCAAATCGACGCCTTTACGACCCGCCGCTTCGCAGGAAATCCCGCTGCGGTGATGCTCATCGATAGCTCTCTGTCCGACGACACGCTACAGGCCATTGCCGCCGAAAACAACCTGGCCGAGACGGCCTTCCTGATTCCTCAAGGTGGCGACTATCGTCTGCGCGGGTTCCCGCCCACCGTGGAAGTACCACTTTGCGGTCATGCGACCCTGGCAAGCGCGGCGGTGGTGATGGAAAGGCTCGAGCCGGAACGCACTGTAGTGGTCTTCCATTCGGCGAGCGGGCCCTTAACGGTGAAACGGGGGGAGGCGAGTTATATCATGAATTTCCCGACGCGACCGTCCGAGCTGGTCTCGACGCCGCCGGGGTTGGCCGAAGCATTGGGCGTCGCTCCGATTGAAGTCTTTGCCAACACTTTCAACTACATGGCACTGCTGGAGAGCCCGCAAGTCTTGCGAGAGGTTGCGCCGGATATGGCGGCGCTGACACGCATGGACCGCAGCGGCGTGGTCGTAACCGCTCCGGGAGGTGGAACATATGACTTCGTAAGCCGCTATTTCGCTCCAGCCAAGGGCGTACCGGAAGATCCGGTGACCGGTGCCGCGCATTGCATGTTGGCGCCTTATTGGGCCAAACGGCTGGGCAAGACCGTGTTTCACGCCTTCCAAGCTTCACGCCGCGGCGGAGAGATCATTTGCCGGCTGATGGGCGACCGGGTCGAACTAGAGGGTGCTTGCGTATTCTATCTGGAAGGCGAGGTGCAGATTTGAGTTGTTCTCTGGGAGACGCGCCAACCGTCCAGCTGAAGCAATACTTCAATCGGACGGTTATCCAACTAATCCAGACCTAGGATCGAATCTTAGGCTCTTGGCAGATACCCTTCGGTAACTTCCCCAAATGTTCGGGCACTTTCCGAAGTATGGTGAGGTCTAATAGCTGAGGACGATTCTAGAATCACACATGAGGTACATCGTGTGGTCACCCAGCAAGGTGGCAGCGCTCCGTGCCGCAAAGAGAAGGCCAAACATCTATCCGGCGATTGACCTCATGCCCTTCCTCGGCGTTTTCTCGGTCTTGCTCTTTATCTTTATGTGCGTAACGCCGCCTGCCCACGGTGGTAGGTCGCCCGTGAATCTGCCCACGGCTCAAAGCGCAACCTTGCAGCCGGGAGCGGTACGCGAGGACGCTATACGAATTGTGGTCAGGAGGGATGGACGTTGCTTCTTTGATTCAGTCGAGGCCGAGCCGGGAGACCTACCTGATATGATACGAACGGCAATGCGAAGTGGCTCCGATTGGAAAGTCTACCTTCTCGCAGACAGCAGAGTTAAGAACGGAGACGTCGAAATCGTTGTTGACCAGATTCGACTCTCTGGTATCACCAATGTTGTGATTCTGGCGAACAAACCCTCCGTGCCGTGAAGTCTGACTCTCAAGTCGTCACCGGAACCGAAGTTACCGGTAATCCAACCTCTCACGACTTTGCTCGGGCGTGAATTCAGGTAACTTCAGTCTTAGGCCATCGGGATCGATTAACCTGTATTGATAGACGATGTTCAGCGGTTCCAGGAGTGAGACCGATACAGCAGATACAGAAAACCGCCGAAGTTACCGAAGCAAGCCCGCGAAATCCGGACCGTCCCACGCTCGTAGTATCTTGTCGGCGACCGTGAGTCTAGCTGTACAAATCGGGTTCCATCTGGATGCACCGTTGCAGCCCAACGGTCTTTCAAATCGCGCTCTCGTCGTATAGTCTCTGCAAATGAGTTGCTTCTGCCCGACTTTCTTCGGCCGCCAATACCGGGGCGCCTACACCGTGCTGCCGCGGCATCGACATCAGCATAGTTACCTCGCACTGGTCGTTTCCGGGGGGTACGAGGAAGCCGGAGATCAGGGGCGTCATCGAGTGCATGAAGGGGATGTCGTGATTCATGGTGGATTCGAAGCTCACTTGAACCGCTACGATCGTACAGGCGCGGAAGTGCTGAACATTCCCCTTCCAGCCTTGATGGAGCCTGCAATGCCTTTGATGCGGGCGGCAGATCCCGATGCTGCGGTTCGTCTAGCGGAGCGGGACCCTCAAGAGGCGCTCGATTTTCTTCTCGCCACGATGAAACCACGGCCGGCTCAAGCGACTGATTGGCCCGACGACCTGGCCACAGCACTGTTAGTCGATCCGCATCTCCTGCTTCGGGATTGGGCGCATTTGCGAGGTTTGGCAGGTGCGACGGTGTCCCGCGGATTCCGAAAGGTTTTTGGCGTGAGTCCTTCTGCGTATCGAGCCCAGGCCAGGGGGCGGCTAGCGTGGCGCCAAACGGTCAGCGGGAGCGACCCGCTTTCGTGGGTGGCCCTGGATTTGGGCTTCTGCGACCAGGCCCACATGACTCGAACGGTACACGCCATAACGGGGAAACCTCCGGGCGTCTGGCGCAAACAGGTCAAATGCATTCAAGACGCTCCGCGCCGGTTTGCGGCATCCTGCGGGCATGAAAAGACTCGCGCATTCTCTCCGGCCCACTGATCTCCGAATCCAATACCTGGCAGCGTTGCTTCTCATGGTTTTACCGGCGTCCAGCTGGGGTTCTACTACAGGCGGCGCACTCTTAGAGCGTACTCGCGAAGCAGCCGGCGGAAAAGCTTGGGGCAAAATTAACGCGCTCAGTTACGAGGGCGCCGACAACTCTTCGGGCATGCAAGGCCGAACGGAATGCATCGACGACGTGAAAACGGGCCGGATGCTGCGCGAATCGGACTTTCAAGTGGTCCACTTCAAGGAGATCTGGGATAGTGCGCAACATTGGCGTCAGGACATGACCGGCGGCGTACATCGGTTGGATTCCGAGTTTGCCCAAGAGGCCACAGTCACCGACGAGTGGCTCACGAGACGTGCGTATTTGAAACCTGGCGCGGAAAACGCGGGCCTCGGGCCGATTCAACGCCGAAGCAACGGCGGAAAAACCTATGACACGATTTGGATGACACCCACCCACGGCCAGGCCGTGCAGTTGTGGTTCGACAGCGCGACCGGGCTTCTCGCGAGAACAGTCCGAACCATGCCGACCACCGTCGAAATCACAACTTACACCGGCTACAAAACCATGCTCGGCCTGCTTCTGCCGTACAAGATAACTACGGATGACGGGCCAGGGAACCTGGACGTTTTTGACATTTCCGATTACCACGTCAATGCCACGATTAGTGATGAGACATTTCAAGCGCCCCACACCCCCGACGACACAACGGTCACGGGCGGAGAAGCCACCGTCCCGATCGAAGTGAATGGATTCGTAACGTTCGAAGCGCGATTGAACGGGCAGGGACCGTTCGCCTTTATCTTAGACACCGGAGGCCATGCCATTCTGACTCCCGACGCCGCGGCATTATTGGGATTGCATCCCGCAGGCGCCGGGTCCTCCGGCGGAACCGGCAGCGGGACGCTGCCCATTCAATTCGCGAAAGTGGATCAGGTGGAAATCGGCGGGGTTTCGCTTGTAAGCCAGACGTTTCTCGTAATTCCGCTTCAGTACGCCACGGTCGAACGCGGGCAACGCCCTGCCCTTGCGGGCATTCTCGGACTCGAATTGTTGGAAAGGCTCGCTGTTCGCCTGGACTATCGCAACCACACGCTGACTTTCTGGCCTCGTGAATCGTACAAACAAGCAGGCTCAGCCAATACCGTACCTATTACATTCACGGACGACATACCGCTTCTGCCAGCGCAGTTGAACGGCATCTCGGGAGACTTCGCGCTCGACACGGGCAATACAGGTCCCTTGCTCGTCCAGCACGTGTGGGCGGATCACCACGGCTTCGGGGACGAAATGAAGCGTGGGATTCCCACCGTGGGGTTCGGCTCTGGCGGCGTGTCCCATAGCTGGGCCAGCCGCCTTTCAGATTTCGAGTTAGCGGGCAGCTCGTTTCACCACATCATCGCGGTGTATGCGGAAGACAAACAGGGCGCGCTCTCTTCACGCACCGAGGCTGGTAACATCGGCAACGGGATTCTGCAAAACTTTACGCTCGACTTCGACTATTCGCACGAACGCATCTGGTTCAATCGCGTGCCTGGATTCACCCCGCCGCCGTTCTCTCTTACCGGCCTGGTCCTCTTCAAGAACGATCCGAAAACGATTGTCGTGGCAAACACGATGAAGAATAGTCCAGCCGCGAACTCCGGCCTTCGGCAGGGTGACGCAATCGTGACGATCGGGAACCAGAATATCGAGGGGCTATCGATGACGGAGGTGATGCGCCTTCTTCAGCAGCCACCCGGGACGGCAGTTCCGATTACCTGGAGCCGCGAGGGGCGCGACTTTTCTGCTTCGCTGGTGTTGAAGGAACTACTTCCATGAGTTCTCTCCAAGCGGTTCGGTCGTCCAGTATTCCACTCGTCCGTTTAGCGTTTATCGGAGACTGAGGTTGACGCGCTAACCGGACTGTAACGAACCCGAACCAGTTGCCCTCGCTCTCCGCCCAATAACCCTTTTCCAATTCAGCCCGCAAGTCATTGACTTGTCGTGCCCAGGATTTGCAGATCCGTTAGCCCACAAACACATGAGTTAGTTGAAATTCAGAGCCGCGGTCACTTGACAATGTTGAGCGTAACTTCGACTTTGATAAGGTGGCCCGTGAGCGGGTCGGTCATCTCCGTCGCTTCCTGGGTCTGCCCATCGCGCAGCAAAATCCGAAGGTCGCCGCGGAAGGCTGGAATGACCGGATCCTCATTTGGAAGGGGATCTCCCGGCGACCATTCCCTCTTCGTCTTCTCGGCCCCGGGCACGTAGACAGACGATCGTTCGACGATGAAATCGAGCGAATATTTTCCGTCGTCCGACGGCTTGACGGTGCAATCGATGTTTGTGCCGATGTCGATGTATTGAAAGGTGCTGTCGCCTGCCTTCGTCTCGGTGACTACAGGGACTCGGGCGCCGGTACGCAATTTGGGCCGGGAATTCACGGACGTCGTGCTGAGCATATAAGGTAGACTGCTCAGTTTTTTCGCCCCGTCGAATTCGCTCACGACGAATTGTATCCGGTATTCGATTTCAGGCGCGGCGGTTTGCTGGGACGCCGATTGCGCGGCCGATTGGACTGACGGGTCCTTGGGCTTGTCCTGAGCGCGAAGCGGCGGCATGACGACAAGTGCCACGAGCGCCAAGATCGATCCACCAAGTGTTCTTTTCATAAGCGACTCCTTCTTCGTTCGATCGGCGAGCATCAAAACCCTCCTGAGGAATCGAAATCCCCGATTTTCGGCACTTCCAGAGGTTTGATTTCGAGTGGCGCCACTTCGAGGGATTGGCCAAACTCATCATGGCGCACGACTTCCATTGCAGCTCCGGCTCGGCGGTGTTGCGTGATTTCCGCCAGCCGCAACACGGCCTCCATTTGTCCGGGTGCTACCAGCACATCCGGCGTGCGCTGGCGTAAGGCCGCATGCGGATCTACTCGCATAGAGGGGGTCTTTCGATCTGCAGCGGCGGCGCGGACCGCCGAACTCGTGGCTATTACCGGCTCCGAAGGGATTGACGCGACGACGTCCAACGGCGCTGGTGCCGCGTCGCGTTCGATCCACTTCGCGGCGGTGATCCCGACGATGGCGATGAAGATCAGCGCGCTTGCGGCGATGGGAACTCTCGCCGCCAACGCGAAACGGACGGGTGCTGATTCATTCGCAATGTGTGCGCGCAATCGCGAGACAAACTGCGACGAGGGCTCTCCGCTCGTGAGAGCGTTTAACGCTCGGTCGGCGAGTGACAGAGCTGTTTGAGTTAGTTGAAAGTCCTCGCGGCACGATTCGCATTTACCTAGGTGCGAGACGAGTTCGGAGTAACGCGACGGCGCAATAAGCCGACCGAGTGCGGCGTGTGTCAGCCAGCCTGCGTATTTCTTACAAGCCATTGAAGTTTCTCCGCCATCCGTTTTCTCGCCTTGAACAGGCGCGATTTCACGGTTCCTTCCGGCAAATTCAGAAGCTTGGCAACTTCCGACGTGTTGTGGCCCTCGATTGCGGCCAGCACTATTACGATTCGCAGCTTTTCAGGAAGCGAGTCGAGAGCTGCCGCAACTTCACTATCAAACTCCTGCGATGCGGCGACATTCTCAACGTGAGCTGCTAGGGTGTCGCGAATCGCGATTTGTTCGCGCCGCTCTCGACGCCTTGCTCCGCGGATGCGGTCGAGCGACAACCGCCAAGCCGTCCGGACCAACCAAAAGCGGAAACGTTCGCGATCGCGCAGCCGATGGAAGCTGCGAAAGGCGCGCAACATTGCTTCCTGGGCGACGTCCTCCGCCTCGGCTGTATTGCGGAGCACGGCGAGCGCGACGCGGTACGCGAGCTTCGGGGAATCGGCGATCCGCTGCTCAAACTCACGATCGAGCGCGGATTCGCAGCTCACCGCATCACTTGAAAAGCCCGTTGCGAGTGCATCCATTTGTGTCTCAATCAGCCAGACGCCGTGCCCGGGCTTTCGGTTCATTTTGATTTCGGGATTGCGGCTACAGTCTAGCGCCAGTTCCGACACTGTGGCAGCGCACTCGGAGATGTGCCACCTGATTAACCGGGAAAATGAACTACTCAGGACTTAGCCGTTTGGTCCGACGATAAGTTCCGAGTGTCCGGGTGGTCTCAATGGGTCGATGCAACACTTGCACAAAGCCTCTTAACAGTAGTCTACGAGGCTGATTTTACTCGCACGCGTCCATTCAGACAAAACAAAGGCTCTGTTTAGGTTTTGATTGACTACCGCCGTACGCATTGATTCTCTATGGGAAGTATTGTCAGATCAGTTGGTTATATGGTGTTGCGTCGACCGGTTGAGCTGGCACGACCAATCGGGAGTTATCGCGTGGTCGATTGAATCGGGTCACTGGTGCCGTCCATTTCGACCAATGGCGGATTATTTACCCGGCCTGGGGACGTTGTCGATCAATCCGCAAGAACAGGAGCCTGCCCAACAGCAACGACAAGGCGGGGAAAATGGCCCAGATGAGCGCGCCGACAAAAATCGAAGGCCACTGCTGCAAAACATGCACATTCTTCTCGACGAGGACGCTCATTGCCAGTACGAAGCACCACAGTCCGAGCATCACGATCGAGGGGGACAGACTGGCGGCGAATTCGGCTAGGCGTTCGCCTCCCGCTCGACGCGACAGATAAGTGCCTATCGCTCCAAACAAGGGTTGGGTAATCAACCAAACTAGATACGGCACTACTGGAAGTCCCGAATGTAGCCACGGCATGTGTGGCCGCAGGTTAAGGTGCTGTAAGATCGCGAGCCAGCCCATAGACCCGGTCAGACTGACGAGTCCGGGCAGCCACAAGGTTTTTGTTCGATGGTTCAAAGTTCCCTCCCTGCCCTTAGCCCGGCGGATTCTTTTGAGCAGCCCGCGCCAGTCAGACATATCACCCAAAGCCTGTCCCATGGCATCAGACTCGCACATACCCTTCCCGCGTAGCTCTCCGTAGAGATCTTCCAGATGGCCGGACAACTCTGCGATGACGTCCGCTTCTTCGACAGAAATCGGTTCTGCGGCGCCCAAGTACTCTCGAACCAGTGCGTTCCAATCAGGCATCGAATACTCCGGCGAGGCGGTCGAGTGCCCGGAAAAAGGAGCGCCACTCCCGCCGCAACGGTACCAGTTGCTTCCTGCCTGCCGGCGTGAGCGAGTAGTAGCGACGGTCACGGCCTGTGCTGCTTGCTTGCCAGCGGCCTCTGATTAGACCGCGCTTTTCGAGGTCATAAAGCATTGGGTATAGCGAAGCCAGTTCAAAGCGAAGGGCACCCTCCGTCCGTTCCTCGATCCGTTTGGAGATCTCGAAGCCGTAAAGTGGCTGTTCCACCAGCAGAGCAAGGATGGCGAGTTCGGTGCTGCCGCGTGAAATGTTGGCTCGGATGCGCTTGATCATCGTGAGTATAGCCTTCCTATATTGCAATATAGTATTCCTATATTCATGGCATCGCTGTCAAGAACAATTCTTGCTCGATCTGCCCAACAATCACGCAAAAAGCCAAAACAAGGGCCTCCGGAAATCCATTCGCACAGCCTCACAGCTTTCCCCATCGATTGGGTCCACGTCACCCCAAAATAATAATGTGGCTAACTAAGATTTGAATGGCTTGCCCTCTTCCCTCGGCGAATGTGCCCGAATGACGGAGTACTCGGAAGTAATCCACATGATTAACGCGGTGCAGTACTCGACGGGTTCCGAAAACCCTCGTCAATCCGAGGTTCTAAGTGAAAAGGATCCGTCGGAGCGAGGTGCTGCTTATGGGTTCCCAATTCCGTTGATTTTGGGGACGGGACGGCGACTCATAGAGCGGAGCTGCTCGCGTTGCGACCTTCGGGTCAGTGTCCAACTGTCAGGCTCCAGATGTTGAGGACGCCCACGGATAAGCGTTGATTGGCGTTGCCCTCCGGAAGGGCAATCTTGCCGTCCACCACGATGGGGCTATTCCAGTGACCCTTGCCGCATTCTAGATCGGCGACCTGATTTCCTTTGGCTGGATCATAGACGCGCAGCCCTCCCTGGGGGTTATAGACATATAGCAGGCCGCCGGCCACTACTGGACTTGTACCGCCGTTACTGTTCTTCCACATTGGGATGAGCTTGCCGCTCTCGAAGCTCCAAGCAGCAGTGCCTCCGCTGTCAGCGGAGAAAAGCCAAGTCTCCGCGCCATGGCGCCATACAGCTAGGGCAGTGAGCAAGCGGGTGCCTGAAGGCGTCGAGACGCTCTGCAGTTCACCGCCAGCATGAGGCGACGTGCCTGCGATAGCCTTGAGACTCAGCAGCCGGATCAACCCGTCTTTGCCTCCCTGGGCCAGAACGTTGGCTCCGAGTAGTACCGGTGAAGTCGATCCGATGTCGAGATCGCGGTCATTCAGTTTGGCGTTATCCTGTGGAGTGTAGTTGCCCAGCATCTGGGTGGCGTCGGGATTAAGTTCAATGGTGGCATCTCCCCAATTCGTCTTGCCGTCATAAGGGCCATTGCCGGTGGCCAGGAAGATGTTGCCAGTCGCGACATCGATCACCGCACCCGCTCGCCCCCAGATTCCTGATTGCGTATCCCGGCAGGAATTAGGATCGAGTAAACCGGCGCGGTCGCTGCAGAGCGAGTTCCACACGTGCAGCAGCTTGCCGGTCTGGGCGTCGAGAATCGCGACGTGGCCCTGGTAGGGTGGCTGATCGCCGATGTAGCCACTGGTGACCACAACGATATGGCCGTGAAACTCTTTAAGCGGTGAGGCGATCTTCTCGCGCATTGGCAGCAGCGTGACCGGTGTTGTCCATAGCGCATGCCCGTCGGAGACCGCAAGCTTCTCAACTGTACCGTCGGGCGCTGCGGCGTAGATGTGCTGACGGTCAGGATCGGCCACGGGGGTGCTGTTGGAAAATTGGCGTGTACCTACCCATGAGTCGTACCTAGGCGGCCTGTATTCCCAAAGAACGGAACCTTGGTTAGCGTCCACTGAAATGGTCTTGCCGTAGGTGGTGGTCACGAAAAACACATCATGCTTGGAGCCCTCTACGGTGGCGCCCTGGAGGTAAATGGCCGAGGCGTCCACGGTCCCGTCGAGATTGACCTGGCGCCGGCTCAAGGAGGTGGCGTTTGCGGCGGTAATGCCGGTGGGTGCGGTCGAGGCGCTGGAGCTGGCCGAGTCCCAGCCAAACTGGGTCCAATCATTCGCGGCCTGCCGGGCGGAACTTCCAACTCCCGACAGGATAAACATCAGCAGGAGTAACGGCCGCCATGAAGCCGCACCAACAGTCGTGGGTTCAGACATAAGCCGACCTCTACGGAGAGTATGGCCCCGTCCTCGACTTCTGCGCAAACGAGAGTCAACGGCGAACGTGCAAATCGCATCCTATAATTCGCATCTCGGCCTCCTTCGGCCCGAGCACCGGTAGAGTGAACTCCGAACAGTCTACTCGGGCAGTCGAGAACGACTGAACGGCCAGCGCCATACTTGTCCAGAGACTCTTCAAGAAGCTCGCGGCCACGCTTCGTGCCTTTGTTCGCGTTCATTTCATCAAGAACGAGCCGGTTGATCGGAACGAGGCGGATTTTCGGCTTCACAGCATTCCTCCAGTATCAATCGCCGCAGACTGTAGTGACTTTTGTAGTGACCCTACGTGCAGAGAGCCACATACGCGCACAACACTCCACATTCTCCCGGAGAAGCTAAGCCCCAATGTTTTAGTGGCGTGATTGAAAATAAGTCGCTTACGAAAAGTCGGGAGCCTGGCTTCGAACCAGAGGGTCGGGAGTTCGAATCTCTCCGGGCGCGCTTTTGAAGTCGAGCTAGTCGCAATTGAACACGAGACCACCTCTAACGGCGTCACATACGGATTTACCCAAACCCACCCCAAGGAAACCCAACTCGGAAAACTGATTTTGATTTCATTCGTAAGAGCGATGGCTGCGGGCTCCGTAGGCCAACATATCGCCGGCGAACTTGACGCAAGGATTTACGATACCGGGGACTTCAAACGCACCGCCGGAGCGTGTAAGGCCCTCGGCATCGTAGATGACAACATGATTCTGCTTCTCTACAAGAAAGCGCAAATGGAAGCGAACGCTGTCCTCCAAACAAATTGGCCCGCGGTGGTGGAGCTGGCCGAACTGTTGCTCGCTCACGGGCGTGTTGAGGGTTCAGACGTGCATCAGATGGTAGAAACTCATCGCGCTCGCAGCGCGAGCAATTGACGCCGCACTAGTGGGCACCCGGGAACCACATCCTGTGGCGCAGTATTTCATTGTGAGTTTCGAGCAGCTCTGGCCTATTTAATTGCCGCGGACTATTGGCGAGAATACTTTCTGGCAGCCTGCTACCAATTCTTTGGTCAAATCGTCTACACGTTCAATTCTGGTGTCAAATTGCAACCAAGGCAAAAGATAACAAGATAGATGCTTACTCGACGAGAAGCGGTTCACCTGATCGGCTCGGGAAATCAGTCCAACTTTCTTGTTGCGGGATCGGCCCTATCTCACACATGGAGGAAAATAAATTGAAACACAACCACGGTTCCGGCTGGCGTCGTTCTTTCTTTCTGTCACTCCCGGCTTTATTGATTGTTGCGGGACCGTCCTACGGCGATACCAACGCACGCATGATCACCAAGCTAGCTGATGGCGTGTACGAGATCCAGCACCAGAATTCGCCCGGCGGCGCAAGCGGAAATACCACGGTAATTATCGGAGATCGGGAAGCTCTCGTGGTGGACTCCGCGTATTACCCCTCCGTGGCGCGTGAAGACATCGAGCAGATTCGCAAATGGACGGACAAGCCCGTCGCTTTTCTGCTCATTACCCATTACCACAACGACCACAACAATGGTAGCAGCACCTATATGGCGGTGTTTCCTAACCTGACCATCATCGCTCAAGAAGAAACCAAGAAAGATATGGACCTCATCCAACCGGGAAACGTCGAGCGGACCCCCCGGGAGTATGCGGAAGCAATTGCCGCCTACAAGCAGGGAAAGGACACAGACGGCCGGGCGCTGACCGAGGACGAGAAAAAACAAGCCCAGAATGTCTTGCCCGGCTTGGAACAGGCGGTAGCAGAGTTCAAAAACATCGTTTACGAATCGCCCACGCTTACCTTTAAGCACAAGATCGATATCGATCTGGGAAACCGCGAAGTCCAGTTACTGCACTTTAAGCGGGGCAATACTCCGGGGGACGCCATCGCGTACCTTCCGAAAGAAAAAATCCTTGTCGCGGGCGACTTGTTGGTTTATCCCCTCCCATATGTAGGCGATGGCTACCCGTCCGAGTGGGTGGAAACGCTGCATAAAATAGGCCAATTGGACGTAACCACCATCGTCCCCGGACACGGTCCCATAATGCACGACAAGACCTATCTCTATCTGGTAGCCGATCTGATGCAAAGTTCCGTCGATCAAGTGCGCGCGCGAATCCGCCAGCTAGGCTTTCCCGGGACCCACACGCTAGATGAAATCAAGGGCTCAGTGGACTTGAAACCCTTCCAGCAAAAATTCGCCGGTGACGATAAAGACCTTCAGGCGCAGTTTGACACCATGGCAGCTGCTTTGGTGAAAATCACTTTCAGCGAAGCCGCGCAGCGCTAAAACTGAGCCACCGACCATGAGAACTCTGGTCAAGTTGACTATTTAGAGCAAGATTGTACAAGACCATCCGGTTCGCAAGTACTACCCTAACTCGCTTGATTACGCTGCGGAGTCCAAGTAGCCGCTGTGGGTCGAGTCGAAGGCGCAGATGTGCATCGGATCGTGCGAGAGCATCGCGCTCGCACTCCGACCAGCGTTACGGTTTGGCATCTTTTTCTCCGAACTTCAGAGCATATCCCTCCGGTGAGGTGGCACCGCTTATGTGTCCAACATCGGGAGCCGGGGGGGCAGAGCACTTTCAAAGACTTAACGCGTGCTGTATTGCCCAGCGGATGCGTAAGTCATGGCGATGCCCCAATGTGCCATCGCACACTGAGGATCCAGTTCTGCCACATCCTGAAACGCATTCTTGGCGGGCGTATAAGCGAACGAGTGAAGCAGCGCAACGCCTCGGTTAAACTGCTGCTGAACTGCCGGTAGGCACGAAGTCGGGAACGAAACTTTTCCCAGCTTCTCAGGTACGCCGTGGTTGTGGGTCTGTTGGGTGTTCAAAGAGAGGGAAAAGATGAACAGCAGCGAGAGGCCTACACGCGACAAATGGGACATCTCTGCTATCTCCACAGGCGCTTAGCGCTCGCTCGATATCCGATTCTACTCTCAGAAGCCGGGGAAGGTGCCCTCCGCTTGCGCCGAGAGGCTTCGACGTTATTTCACCAGCTGGCCGGGAAGCGTATTCCCGATGCTTGGCGAGTTTTTCCGATGAAGACGTACACGAAAGTACTCCATATGCCTGACTAAAGCGCTAAGCAGCGGCTGCTTTAGACGCCGTAGCGAAGTGCTGTCTGGAAGGCCAAGCCGTGATTCGTGACAGTGAAAAGAATGGTGGCCGTCCCATGTATCGAGCCAATGAAGCGGATCGCGAAGCCTGGGACTCCGCTTCACTTGGCGACCCCATTCGCAGTCAATCTCGGCAGCCCGCCGGCTATATGGGTTCAAGTGTTTGCGCAGTAGCGGAATCTCGCTTCCGCTGGGCATTTTGTGACTCCGGCAGTGCCCAAAATCGCCAGATAACAGGACACTTATGTCGCGTCCCAAGTGGCACGGCGATTGCCGATAATCCTCGATTGGCTATTTCGTCAGTGATTGACGAGGTGCCCTGAGGGGCCAAAATCCAGTTGGGAGAAACGAATGAAAAAGTACACAAAGCCTAGCCTGACCGGCCTTGGCCTGTTGCGGGATGTCACGAAGTTCAGCTGTGTGAGAATTAACGAGGTTTGCATACCCGATTAGTCTGACCTCGAATGTTCTTTTTCCGGCAGGCGGGAAGACACGATTCCGCTTCAACTTTCCGCCTTTCGGAGAAATTTCATGCCCGCCGCAGAACACCTGGGCTAGGAACACGATCAAGCCCGCCCTCCGCGTCAATGACACCGTGGCAGTTGACCGCGCACGTGCGGCACTAGACCGGTATTTGTCCGAGACTTATCGGGCATTGACAACTTTTGTGGTGATGGGACCGGGTCAAGTCTTCCGAAGTGCGGACGCGAAGCTGTCTGCGAGGATGCGCTGAGCGGGGATCGCAATTGCGGCTTCGTCGTGATCCAAGTCGGGCGCGATTTCAAGTTTGACGGTGCTCGCCCTGCCGCTAGAGGCAGCGAGCTGCGTCATAGCCTGAACCCATGCGATGGCGCGTGCGAGCCGCGTAGTTCCCGGCTCACCGGGAGAGGCAGGGCGCGTGGTTGTGTCGCGTGAGCCCACCAGCACGGTGATGGGCGCGTGCGTGGCAGCACGCAACCAGCCGCTCCCATCCGGTGTAAACGCCGTGCCTCGTCTGTGTCCGCTTTCCGCGCCACGGGTGACAGGGCCCATTCCGTTTGGCCAGGGAATCGCGCGATCAGGAAACGGATACGTCGAGGGCGCGCTGAGCACGGCTTGCAGCAAACGGTCTGGATGGGTGACGACGTAACGAGCGGCGAATTGGCCGCCGGCGGAGTGACCATGCAGCGCGAAGCGACCATCAAAATTATGGAGCAACGGCTTGGCCGAGAAGTCAAGCAGTCGATTAACGAACTCGTCTGCGTCGATTCCAACTCCGAACAAATCGCGGTATCCGCCGAATCCTCCTGAGCCAAACGCAGGCGCAAGCAGGATTGCGGAGTTCGCTGTGGCGAACTCGCTCCATCGCCGGACCGCGCCGCGCGCATAACTCACCAGAAACGGTCCGAAAAGCCATCCGTCGGGCCACGGATAACCGTGAGCCATGACGACAACATGCTGCGGATCACGCGGAACAAAGTACGCGACGGAACCAAATTCGGTTTCAAGGGTAGCGACTCGCTCCCGCTCGGAAAGCGCCCAGCCGGTTGGTCGCTTTCGAAGGGCAGACACGATGTAGGGCGCGCCAATCAGCGCCACTGCTACCACGCCGGCGGCTGCGAGGAACTCTCGCCGAGATCGAACGCGCTTAAGTTGCTTGCCGGCGGGCATTGCGCGATTTATAGCACGCGCTGCACGACCGCCACAACGAATCTCCTGATTAACTTATCTTCCAATTAACGCGCTTCTCGGAAAAGTACAGTACGAGCCCGGTACATGCCCGAGAACTATTCGGGACTTCGTTCGCCGAAAGCGTCATTTCCTCACCCCCCTACAGTTGAGCACGACGGCGAAAGGCGCCGGAGCGCTGGCGGCTTCGCGCGAAGGGAGTTCTCGGCTCCTCCCCGAGTTTCGCGCCCGCCGAACCCCTCGCCGGCCGATCGCTATTTCTGCCTGAGCAGTTCCGTCCAGTTGGCGATCAGAGTGACGGGCGCGGAGCCAAGCTGAGAATCCTCACTCACGACGACGAATTTCTTGCCGTCCGCGGAAACGTCATAAGACCAAGATGGGAGGGGCATGGCGCGTGTCTTATCCGTCACCGTCTCACCGGAAAATGCCATCTTGCCCGTCAACATTTCGTACAGCACGCAACCGAACGCCTAGATGTCCGCGCGCCGGTCCACCGGCTTTCCTTTGGCCTGCTCCGGCGACATGTAGGCCGCCGTGCCGATAATGAAACCTGCCTGCGTGGCCATCCGCGTAAGCGTGGGCGAGTTCGCCACGTCAATTTCCACGGCCTCACCTTCGACGGCTTTCGCCAGCCCGAAATCGAGAATCTTCACCGGGTCGTGACGCGAGACCTTTACATTCGCGGGTTTCAGATCTCGGTGCACGATGCCGCGCTCGTGCGCGTATTCGAGGCCTTCGGCAATTTGCCTGGCGATCAGAACCGCTTCATCAGCGGGAATCGGTCCGGAGGCAATGCGACCTGCGAGCGTTGGCCCTTCGACCAATTCCATTACGAGCGCATGAGTGGGCCCGGAATCTTCGAGGCCGTAGATCGAGGCGATGTCGGAGTGATTTAAGGAGGCGAGAACTTTGGCTTCGCGCTGGAACCGCGCCATGCGCTCGCCGTCGCGCGCAAAAGCTTGCGGCAAAACTTTCAGCGCCACATCGCGCCCGACCTTGGCATCCCTGGCGCGGTACACCTATGCCTCCCGCACGAATCGGGGCAAGGATTTAGTAGGGACCTAGCTTCTTGCCAACGGTAAGCGCCATTGTGTCAGGGCATTATACAGATTCAGAAGCCAAGGGGATTAAAGGGTGCGCGCGAAATCGAGTAAGTGCCTGAATAACGCTACTCGGACGAGTGGGCACTGAGACCAAGATGTCGATAATCCGACCTACAAAGTCTGCGGCGCGGTGGATGAGTGCGAAACAAAACTGGTCGATACGCGTCGGTGTAGTGAAACAATCGTGTAAACGGCTGGCCGGACCATGCTCATGAGCACGGCCTCACACTGGATCGTAATGTCGCGCTCGATCCGAACCGCTTCCGCAATATTCCCTCCCACTCCGTTCCTGTTGGCTTCGCGTTTCTCAAGCAGCGCGAGCAATTCGAGCATGGGATCGTACGGCATTTCGACCAACCTAGCTCCGAGGTACCGAAAAGTCAATTGCGTCAAGTTCTAGAACACCCTAACCAGACATCAGGTGCGTCGAAAACGTGAGAAATTGCAGGCCAAGTCCTGACTAACGCAAACCTTCCGAGTGAAATCCTACTTCACATATCCGAGAATCCGACTAACCGGGCAATTGGGATCATTCGTGATAAATTCGACGCCGGTTCACGCTGGTAGTAGGTAACAAACGAACCGACAGTTCCCGCGTTTCTAAGGAGTTCGACCGTGACTCGCGTTAGGCTGTTGACGACTGTTGCGCTTGCGATCGCTGTAGCCGGTGGATGTGGCGGGTCGCACAGAGTTAACCTTCCGGATGAGGAAGCAGCTATTCGCAGGACTGATGCTGACTGGCTTGCCGCTGCTGCTTCGCACGATCTAAATCGCGTGCTCCCGTTCTGGGCCGACGATGCGACCATACTTGCCCCTGGCAGACCACCCATCGTAGGAAAGGAACCGATCCGTAAATAAGTTACCGAGTCATTTGCCACGCCAGGATTCTCGATCACCTGGAAGACTGAGAGAGTGGAAGTCTCCCAATCGGGCGATTTAGCCTACTCCACCGGAACCGAACGAATTTCCTTCAATGGTCCTGATGGTAAGTCTCTGACAGAGGAAGGCAGAGGCGTGACGATCTGGAAAAAACAGACTGATGGTTCCTGGAGGTGCGTCTTAGACGTAATGAGCCCCGCTGAGGCTTCGGGCGTAAAATAACGCCTCAGCGAGTCAGTCGGTCACGTTCCAAATATAGAGGAAGTCGCCGTCGATGGCGGTGGATACCTTGCGTCCGCCTTTTCGCGTGGCGCGATTCAGCGCCGAGCGCACATTCTCTTTGGTGTCCGGAAGCTCCGCCAGCGGTACTTTGAGGGCCGCGCCCTCCTTGAGGAGGTCCAGATCCCTGAGAACGATCGTGACGATTTCCTTGTGCTTGCCTTTGCGTCCTTGCGGAATCTCCGCATGGATGACCGTTTTGAAATGCATCGGCGCAGGCTTGGTTATTCTGGTCGCCATTGAATCCCTCCGTTGGCGCATTAACATAACGTAATCTAAACGTATCGCTGAACTATTGTCAAGTACACACTATCGATTTCTCTCGATACCGTGAGGGCGGCGAGTCTCTGGAAGGCTGGGCTGCGCTAGCGTGAATCGCGATCCGCAATCCTGCGCCACTGCTCTGCGCTCTAAGGCAAACCACTCGCAGACGGTGGGGCTAAAGATATGACCCGTATGAATCTGCGCATGCTAGCTTCCTCACGGAAAGAGAGGTAGTGCGATGTTGAGATCGGACACCCACTTTGAACAGATTCCGCTCGAGACCATCAAAGCCCTCATTCAGGGGAATCCCCACGAGGAGGAAAAGGCCGAACAGGTCCAAGCGACCAAGGGAAAAGGATTTCCAAAACCCTCCCAGACGAAAGGCTAGCAAATGGAATCTACCTTCGACATTTTTCGCACGGAAACCGACGGCCAAATGATGTGGCGGGGTGCTGCGCCATCGCTTGAGGAAGCCAAAGCACGCGTACAGGAATTTGCCAAGAGCGGTCCCGGCGACTATATGATCGTCAACCTGCGGAGCGGTCTGAGAATTAATATCGCCGCGAGCGAGGCAAGCAGCCGCGAGGAGGGAACATCGCAAGCGTCGTTTGCGCGTGATTAACCGGAACTCATGTGAAGCATTCGTTGAGAAGTCCTGCCAGTTCACATGGTTTTCCGCAAACCGGTCCGCAGTGCCTCGCACAATCTATGTGCCACAAGTTCTAGGTCGCCTAGGGCGCGCCGACCGCAACAGCTTCAGCGGAACGCAGATAAAATCCCCAAGAATCAATGAATGTCAAGAACGCCTCGCCCCTGTCTTCGAACCAGAGGGTCGGGAGTTCGAATCTCTCCGGGTCGCTCAGCGGGGGCACTACTTACAGAGCGATACTCGTTTCCGGGACGCCTCAGCGGATACCGACAAACGGATTCTCGATGAGAATCCCAGCAATCCTTTGCCCAGCGTTTAAATCTTCAGACAGAATCCGAGTCGCGCCGTTTTTTGAGGCAGATGAAACAATCAGGGCATCCCAGAAACCAATTTGCGATTCGTCCTCGATCCGAAATGCCGAGGCAATCTCAGTTGGAGTGGTTTCTGTGCACCAGATTGCATAGCTGCTCACCACAAGACGTGCCAAGTCCTTTGACAAGGGCGAGGAGATCTTTCCTGTGACGTTGACATAGAATTCCTGGAGTACCTGGACGCTAAGAACACCGGTTCGCTCGCTCCAGAGTTCACGAAGAACCGCCTTTGCAATTTGGTGCTCCGCACCTGCATCGGTGTCATGCGCATAGATCAAGATATTCGTATCGATGAACGTGTTACCGCTCATGGAGTTCATCTCGGCTGCCTCGGATTACGCCGCCCAGGTGAAAGCCCTGATCGAGTAGGGTCATGGCCTGCCGCTCGGCCCGTTCGTAGGCTTCTTCCTCGCCCACGAGTGTTTCAATCTGCTGAGCCAGGAGGCCGCTGATAGAAGTTGAACGCCGAGCGGCGATGACCTTGGCCTTCTGAATTGTTTTTCGGTCAAGGCTGATCGTTACATTTTGCTTCCCATTTCTCTTGCCACTCGCCATGGATTCTCCTTCCCTTACACGTACCGTACGTGTAGCACGTATCTTACGTGTAGTCAGGAGGCGGCCTCCGGTGGCCTCGGGTTAAGCTCGGATACAGGCAAAGTCACCAAGCTCCGACCGGGTTACACGTTCGTAATCTTCACTAAGAGCGCCCGTGAATTCGCTGAGGAAAGTTCTGAAATCGTCCCCTTGGGCGCGCCACTCTTTTCAATAACTTACAGATGGTCCTCATCACTTCAGCCGCTCCACTGTAGTGACTTTTGAAGTGACCCCGTGACTTCGTTGCGCCGCCGCAGCGTTGATAAACGCCTGTGCGGGGATTTTTTCAAACTTGTGAATTGCTCCTCGTTTCTCTTCGGCAGCGGGGTGGACCTATCGCATGGTCATCTGAATATTAGCGTGTCCAAGAATCGCGGCGAGGGTCGGAAGGCTCATGTCTGACGCGGCGGCCCTTGTTGCAAAAGTGTGACCCAGGCCATATAGCCGGAAGCGACTCTCAATCTTTGCCCGAGTCGTCGTGGCGCCGTGTGCTTTTTTCACGCTCCCGATCGGTGTCTGAACGTTGTGCGGTGACGGAAATACTAGAGGAGTTGCGCCGCGCTCCGCTTCTTTCACGCGGCGCAAGACGACGGCCATGCCGCGATTAAGGTTTTACATCGGCATCGGCGGCGGCTGAAGCCGTCAACGAAACCATGCCCTTGAGCACAATCTGGTCAACCGAACGGCCGACGGCGACTGTAAACTCACCCGGGTCCACATGCCATTCGTGCGCGTTCACGTCGAAATACGAAAAGGCGCGGCTGTCTAGTGTTACTGTGACTCGCCCGGTAGCCCCTGCGCGCAGATTGATTCGCACGAAACCTTTCAACTCTTTCGCAGGTCGCTGCACGAGCGGATGCGCCTCACCCACGTAAACCTCTCCCACATCGGCGCCGTCTCGAACTCCAATGTTTGTGACCTCCCACGACACTTCATACCTCAGGCTCGAGTCACGTGCCCCTGGATGCGCTGTCTGAGGGCCAACCTGACGGATGGACAAGTTTCGATATTGAAACGAGCTGTATGAAAGGCCGTACCCAAACGGAAACAGCGGTTTGACGCCACTGTGCTCGTAGCCGCGGTAACCGGCAAAGATTCCATCCGTATATTCGACGCGCTTGGTTCCCGGTTCGGGGTAGTAGCTATCGTGTGCAGGATTATCTTCCCAGTGCTGCTCGAAACTGACAGGCAAGCGACCAGAGGGATTGACGTCGCCGAAAATGATCTCGGCCAGCGCTGTGCCGCCTTCCTGTCCGGAATACCATGACTCAAGCAGGGCGGGCACGCGATCGATCCAGCCATTCATGTCCACTCCGCCACCGGAGGTAATTACCACGATCGTGCGTTTATTCAGCGCCGCCAACTTCTGGATTAGTTGGTCCTGTCCCGGCGGCAGCCTGAAAGTGCGGTCGGAGCCTTCGCTTTCCGATTCAGGATTGAAACCAACCGCAACTACGACCGCGTCCGCCGACGCTGCCATTTTTTCGGCCGCCGGATCAACGTAACTGTCCTGACGGACGATCCCGAATCGAAATCTCATTCCAAGAAAACTTGGCCTGCCACGATGCTCTACGACAACTTTGTGGAGCCCAGGATCGAGGGTAATTGTAGCGAGGCCAATGAGCGCTCGCGCTTCATTCCAGTCGTCGAGTACCGCCTTGTCATCTACGTAAACACGATAATTTCCTCCGCCTTCGCCGGTGGATTGGATAAAGACATCGTACGGCGCGGTACTGGAAGCCATGTAATAACCCGTCCATCGGGATGACTCGGCCCCCAAGGGGTATGTAGCAGCGCGAACGCCCAGGTCCGTACTAGAAGCATCGCCGAAACTGATGTGTGAGTCGTTGCGCCGGAGGATCGGATCGCCCTCCAGATTCGGGTTCAAGAAATACTCCGCGAGAAGTCCGGACTCTCCGCCCGATCGGGCCGTAGTAAAATTTGTGGCCTGCGCTAGCTCGTCAAACTCCGGGATACCGCGTTGGTAGAGGGTATGGACAGATGGCCCGAGTTCGTTCGCGATGCCTTCGAGGAAACTTACGGAGGCAAACGGCCGTACGCCTGCGCTTCCGCCTCCCACCGGCACAGCGGGATAAGCGCCCGGGCCAATCACGGCTACTGACTTAATAGTGTGCTTGTCCAACGGCAAGACGTTCGCGTCGTTCTTCAGAAGTACGATGCCTTCGCGTGCCGCGTCGAGAGCGGCCTGACGGCCTTGCAAGTTGTAGCGCGGGATTGCGAGATCGGTCTGGTCCCTATCCAACCACTGCGATTTCACGGCAAGCCGCAGAATACGGCGCACTTTGCTGTCAATCACTGCAACGGAAACTCTGCCGTCGCTGACCGCGGGAAGAAGGTTGTGGCGATTCATGAACGCGCCAATCGGCATTTCCAGATCGAGCCCGTTATTGGCCGCTGCGACACCATCGTACGTTGAAAACCAATCGGACATCAGCACGCCCTGAAAGCCCCATTCCTTCTTTAGAATCTCGGTGTCGAGCATCTCGTTCTGGGTCGCGTGGACTCCATTCACAAGATTGTAGGAGTTCATCACTGCGCCGACGTGCGCTTCCTTCACTGCGGCTTCAAATGCGGGCAGATAAATCTCCCGCATGGTGCGCTCGTCGATGATCGCGTCGGTGTTGTGCCGATCGAATTCCGAATTGTTGGCCATGAAGTGTTTCGCCGTAGCGCTAACCCCCTGGCTCTGAACTCCGTTGATGTAGGCGACGGCCACGCGCGCTGCCAGAAATGGATCTTCGCCGAAGTATTCAAAGTTTCGGCCGTTCATCGGGGCACGGTAAATATTCAGCCCTGGCCCAAGTAGAAAATTGACGCCCTTGGCCCGCGCGTCACGCCCGATCTCAATTCCCACACGCTCAACCAAGGCCGGGTCCCACGTAGCTGCCAAATTGATGCCCCCGGCCATGGCCGTAGCTGGCCCAAAATTGCGGACTCCCATCGGCCCATCGGCCATGCGCAGCCGGGGGACTCCGAGCTCCGGAAGTCCACGAACGAAGAATCCGTCTGTACCGCTCAGGTAATCGATCTTTTCCCCCAAAGTCATTTTGGTGAGGATCGCTTCCACGCGGTGGTCGATATCGGATTCTGCTGAAGAACCGGATCGTACCGGTGCCTGGGCGCCGGTGAGCAACAGCACCATCAGCAGACATATAACCTGACAGCCGCGCTTCAGCAGGCGGCGCAGCGCTTTGCGGTGTCGGTCAACCACCGTTCCCCCAATGAATCTAAAATCATGTATGCGTGCCCGCATCGGGCCGCGAACCTCGGAGAGCGTAATAAAGAATGTAGAGATAGCACAGGGGCGGCAGAATGAATGCGTGTTGAATCCCAACATGGTCCAAGACTGTCCCTGTGTGGATCTTTCGCAGGACGCCCGCTCCAATGAACCGGCCGATCAATACGCCCCCCCAATAGAGCGAAACATAGCGAGCCGCGATTTTCGCAGGCAAGTCTCCGATCGTTGGCTGGCCGAGGTAATTGGGCGACTGGTGCCGCAAGAATATAGAAATGGTAATCGCCACGCAGGTAATCTTCGGAAAGTCCGGTCCTCCCCGCGTGCTGGCCACGTATTTCTGGTAGACGCCATCCGTCGAACCACCTGCCACCGGGGGCCGAAGATGACTCTGTTTCCCGTGGTGACCGTGGTGAAGGGCGCAGAAATCGAGCGCAGCAATAGACAGAACAGGGCGGCGGAACCCAATTTCATCGCAAGCCTCCCAAGGTTTCCCTTGATCTGTTCTGTCGAACTATTTTGGCGTGAGGTGGAATAGGCCGCCCGGATTGGCGTCTTCCAGCATCCAAAGCGAGCCGTCCGGCGCCTCTTCGATATCGCGGGCGCGTATGCCGACACTCCAGCGCTGGGCCGCGGTGGCACCGCCCTTGCCGTCAAACGTGACGCGGACGATTGCCTTGGTGGCCAAGCCGGTGATCAAGGCGTTGCCGTTCCATTGGGGGAAGACGCTGCCCTGGTAAAACATGATGTTGCCCGGCGCGATCACCGGCACCCAATAGATCACGGGCTTGGCGAGGTCGGGTCGCGTATCGGGGCTGGCGATTGGCACGCCGTTATAATTCACGCCATAAGAAACCAGCGGCCAGCCATAATTCTTCCCGCGCTCGATCAGGTTCAGTTCGTCGCCGCCGCGCGGGCCATGCTCGACCTCCCAGAGCCGGCCATCGGGACTGAAGGCGAGGCCGTAGGGCGTGCGGTGGCCGGTGGTCCAGGTTTCCGCCGGCGTCAGGTTGGGCGCGGGGAAAGTATACGTGCTGACCACCGGCGCAGTCTTGGCCGCCTCGGTGTCGCTCGCCGGATCGATCAAGGGAACGGTCGAGGCGCCGGTCTTGCCCTCCATCGGATTGCCCGGCGCGGGTTTGCCGTCCAGCGTCAGCCGCAGGATCTTGCCTTCCGGCTGGTTGGGATCCTGGGCGGGGGTGAACCGCTGGCGGTCGCCCACCGTGAGGAAGAGGTAGTTGCCGTCCGGCGAGAAGGCGATCTGCGCGCCCGCCTGGCCGCCCTTGCCCCGGGGCATCTGGCGCCACAGCACCTGGAACCCGTCGAGCCTGCCCCGCTCGCCGTTTAGCACAAGCTGGCCCCGTCCCAGCGCCAAGCCGCCGCCGTAATCACCCGGTTCGACGTAAGTGAGATACACGTTGTGGTCGGTGTCGTAATGGGGCGAGAGGAAGACGCCCAACATGCCGTTCTGGCCTTGATAATAGCTGGGCGGGACGCCCACCACGTCGGTCCTGGCGCCTTGCGGGGTGACCAGTACAACGCGGCCGACCTTTTCGGTCACCAGCATGCGGCCATCGGGCAGGAACGCGATGCGCCAGGGCAGATCAAAGCTCGCCACCTGCGTCATCGTGAAGGGAAGGTCGGCGTCGGGTTTCTGTTCGCCGGCATTGGTCTGCGCATAGGCCGCGCCTGACAGCAGAACCGTGAGAAAAACCAAGTTCGCCAACTTCGTCATCTGTATGTATGCCTCCCTTGCGCCCGAATCGTCGAACATCCTAACACTAACAACGCCGGAGTTGCCAAGTCCTGTTGAACGCTGACCGGACTGATTTTTTCTACCACGGCGACAGAGCGTTTAAATCACTGATCGGCACCTAGGCCTGCTGCTTGAGGGGCGCGCGAAATGGCGAACTTCGGCCTTCCGATCCCAGTTCGCGTCGAGGGCCGTGCTAAGTAGGCGAGAACTCTATTTCGCGTCCGCAGCGCGCTGGGCTGCGTCGCTCGCGTATTTCTTGCAGTTGTCCTGCACGGCGCCGGGGATCTGTGCGCATCGATTGAAAGCGTTCTCTGCCTCTTTGTAACGGCTCAAATTATCCAGATCCGCTCCCAGAATATAGAAATCAGTCGGATCGGGTGTGGTTTCGTTTTTCGTCGCGATCTCGAGTTCCATTTCGGAGGCGTCATATTGTTCTCGACGGAAATAGACGAGGCCGAGACCGCTGTGCGCCACAGCCATCTCGCCCGTTTTGAATAGCGCGAATTGCGCATCTGGCAAGCCGTCTGGCTTCAGCATTTTATCCAGCATTTCGAGGGCGTGCTTTTCGTAGGCCTCTGCTTTGTCCAGCTTCTTATCGGCGTCGGCTTCGTGAGAATCAAATGCGCGGGGAATCACCCACCCGCTCAGTGCCAGCAGATGCACGTCGTCGGGAAAGAGCGCTAGGCCCTTCTCGGAGTATGTGTAGAAGCTCGGCAAATCCTTCTTGTCATAATAAGTTTGCGACAGTTCCTCGTATGCCGCTGCGCTGTAGCGGTCCGACGGATATTTCGCCAGGAAAGCGAGACCGAGGTGAATCTTCTTATCGCCGTTCTCGTCGGCATTATGAAACGCCTGGTAGGCCGTCACTTCTTTTGGATCGCCCAGTTGCTGGCGCAGGTACTTCTCGGTCATATCCGTCTGTGCCTGCCGGCCATCCATCGCAGTCACTGAGTTGCTCACCGGCCCCGCAGCGGACGTCCCTCCTTGTCCGCTCGCAAGATCGGGGAACAGGGCCAAGGCTACAACGAACACCGCCGCAGGGGCGAAAGCCAAATTGTGAGCTGTTTTCTTCATGGCGCAATTGTCCTCTGTCGGACTAGTTTGGTTGCCCGGGGCGGCGCGCGCTTATTCCCAGCCTGTCTTTGAGTTGTACGGCATCATGAAACCCATGGCTTCGATTTCGTGAATTTTCCCACCGCTGACTTTGTAAATATGAGCGGCCGGTGGATCGAACGGGTTGAAATTCATATCCACATGATCAACGCCCGGAACGCCGACGATCTTCAGGGTCTTTTCCTCCATCGGGTGCCGGAACTGTGAAAGCCCAAACACGAGACCAGTTTCCGGGTCGGCGATTTCGACGCGCCGGGGTTCGATGCGCTTGATGTAGCTCATCACGCGCGTATCGAGTTGCGCGGCGCAGCCCATCGCGCCCATGGTTCCGCGGCCCGGAGTGGCTGGGGGAGGATTGCCGGTCGTCTGAAAGCCATTTTCTCGTCGGACGCAATCATCCGCGAACGGCGCTGCGTGGCCGTCGCTATTGACCAGCGCGTCGTAATAGGAAGCGCCGATTTTCAACATTTGGTCGCGCGGCACTCGTTGGTCGGCAGGCACCGTCGTCAGCAATCCCGGCCGCGGCACTTGGAGGTTGGGGAGGCTCGTGGTGCGAAGATCGCGCGCGATCAGGTGCTCGGCCTCCACGATCTCACCGTCGCGAATCTTCAGCCGCAACGCGAACTCGATCGGTCTATTGTTCTCCTGCATGACTCCCAGGAAGCCGATTTCCTGAGAAACCGTATCGGGCACATAGATCTTGAACGTAGTGGGTATCGCAGAGGCGGTCTTCCAAAGACCCTCGCCCGGCTTCATCGGAACGGCGTTTTCGACGAACTTCACGTCCGGTGAAAACTTCACGATCGATGGGTCGTGTGCAACCAGACCGGCCAAATAAATATTGGTGGTCATGATCAGACACGCGCGATCGCATTGCTGTGCCTGGGACGCAGGCGGCAAAGCAAATCCGCCAATGAACAAAACGACAATCGCGGCAAAGCGATATGCGGTTTTCAATGGTCCTCCCCTACGGTGATCGATGTTGCTACGCAGTTGCGCGTTTTTGCCACAGCTCTGCACTCGCGATCCGCGCGCCTTCCACCAAGGCCTCGAATTTCGCCCACATCACCGACGGCGCCGCGCGTTGAATGAATTGCGCCTGCGCGAAGCCACAATCGGTGCCCGCTATCAAATTCTCGCGTCCGACCAGGCGCGCAAAGCGCACGATTCGATCGGCGACCAGGCGCGGATGCTCGACCGTCATCGTGTGATGCGTGACCACGCCGGGAATCAGAATCTTGCCCTCTGGCAGTTTCGTCGTTTCCCAGACGCGCCACTCGTGCTCGTGGCGCGGATTCGCCGCCTCGATCGAATACGCTCCAGCGCGCACGCTTAGTATGAAACCGAGAATTTCCTCCAGCGGCGCGTCCGCGAGATGCGGTACGTGCCAGCTGCCGAAGCAAACGTGATACCGGACGCGATCCTCGGGAATTTCCTGGAGCGCGTGATTCAGAGCTTCGATTCGCAGGCCGGCCCATTGCCGGTATTTTTCCGGACTTTGTTCGACGTAGTGATCGTACATATTGGCGAGCACGGCGTCGTCGACCTGCACGAGCAGCCCCGATTCGTAAATCGCGCGATATTCCTCGCGCAGCGCGTCGGCAATCGCGTACACGTAGTCTTTTTCCGTCCGATAGTATTCGTTCACCCCGTCGTATGCTGAGCTTGCCGGCGCGACGACTGGGAGAAACGCTTCCTCCACACGGACGACGCGAAGCGCTGCCTTCAGATTCCCGATGTCTCGGTCAATGCTCGCGTGGTCGCGATATTTAATCGGCCCGACACAGGCTTCTGTCGGCACGCCATTCGACATCCACGGAAATTCCGCTGCCATCACGTCAGGAAATCGGTCGCGGTCGCGCCCGAGCCAGTAAACAGGCCGCAATTGTTCGGGGCGGTGCTCGAATCCGGTGATGCGTTCGAGAATATAATTCGACCAACTGGATTTCCCGAATTCGCCGTCATTGACGATGTCAATGCCGGCCTTTGCCTGCAGCTTTACGATCTCCGCGACCGACTCCCGCAGACCCTGTTCGTATCGCTCCTTGTTCTCGGCCGACTCACCCGCAGCGGCAGCCAGATCCCGCAGAGGCTGTGGACGAACGATACTGCCGACATGCGTGGTCAGAATGCGATTTTCGCTTCGTTTCATTCTTGGCTTTCCCCGATGCCAGGTCTTAATCAATGACCTTCGACTTAATTTCGAGACGTGGATCCCGCCGGAGCCGTGATGGGCTCGAGGGTGGCCAAAATCTCCTTGCGACGGTCTTCGAACCAGGGTGGCAAATGCAGCTTTGTGCCTAACTCGCTGGCCTTTTCGTCCTTTTCGAACCCGCCGGGCACGTTGCAGCAGCACTCAACCAATATTCCGCCCGGCGAACGAACGTACATCGAATGGAAATAAAAGCGATCCTTGATTTCCGACGCGTCCGTATAGCCGAGTTCCTCGTAGATCGCCTTCTGCGCCGCCAGCGCGTCATCGTCCGCCACCCAGAGCGCGAGGTGATGGACCGTGCCCGCGCCAAAGGTCCAACTGCCCGGAGCGCGGTCCGGCTCGTGCAGCAGCGTCAAGGTTTTGTTCGCGCCGCCACTGCCAATTTCGAAGCGGTGGTACGCGCCGTCAACGCCCGTCTTTCGGAATCCGATCGCCTCGGTGAGAAATTTCTCCTGCTCACTCACGTCGCGGACCGAGAGTACCGTGCCGTGAAAGCCGTGCACCGATTCAGACTGCGCAATTTCCTTCGTGGTCCAGCCTTCGCGCGTGTCGTCTTTATCTTCCATCACTTCGAAGCTCAGCCCAGCGGGATGGGTGAATCGAATGAAGCTCTGGCCGAATCGCTCTTCCACCGCGCTATGATCAACCTTGTGCTTCCCCAAATGCTCCTGCCAAAAACGCAGCGAGCCTCTGGGAACCGCATAGGTGATCGACTGCACCTGCCCGGAACCGCGCTTCCCCGGGAGGCGGTCGTATGGAAACGTGGTCATGATCGATCCGGGCTCGATCTTCGCGTTCGAGTAGTACAAATGGTAGTGTGGCAACCGGCCGTCCATCAGGATTGTTTGCTTCGCTAGCCGCTGGCCGACAATTCCAGTAAAAAAATTTACATCTTCCTGCGCTCTACCCGCGCAGGCGGTAATGTGGTGATATCCGGTAGCGGGATAATCCATGGCGCCCTCCTCATTATTGGGCGATGCTGCTCGATGACAACTGCGGTTTTCACATCGCCGACCGAAGAGTCGTTGTTACCACCCCAAGCATCGTGGGCGACTCGTGCGCCGAGGCGCCGGTTCCGAAACTGCTCATCCTCGCTTAGCCGAATCCCGTCGGTCGAGCCATCGCGAATCATATGCCGCGGCGCACGCGGCTACTTACTACGGTCAATTCACCGGTGTCAATACAATCTTGTATTCATTTACAGATGCGCGGAGAAACTATGTCATTTGTTATCTTTACAATGAATCTAGGAGAAGAGAGCTTATGTATACAATCGCTTGACAAGACCGGAATCAGCGCAATATCGTTAGCCATCACGAGGCCATCACAGTGAACCCGAACAGGACGCTCGATGTTCGCCGGCGATTCCGAGCCATTGCGCTGCTTGTCCAGTTTTTTCTGATGGCGACTGTTCTCGTTCGCCCGGCACGCAGTCAGGAAGATCCGTCCGGAGAATGGTCACCGCGATTTGACGAGGATCAGAGAGAACGGTTGGCGGGCGCCGAAATCGGCGATTACCTCGGCCTGCCCATCAACGCCGCCGCGCGCCTGAGGGCGGATAGCTGGGATGCGACACTGGTCGAGCTCCCGGAGAATCAATGCCGGCAGCATGGATCCGATTACGGCTGGCGCGGTCCATCGCAACTCAGCATCTGGAAGGAAGTGGACCGAGCCTCGCAGAAAGTGATCGCTTACCACACGCACCTTTCCGCCTACGGCGCGGAGCAGACGATCTGGATGGACGGGAGACCGCATCCGCCGGATTATGCGCCGCATACCTGGGCGGGATTTTCGACCGGCAAATGGGAAGGCGACATTCTCGTGGTCAACACAACGCACCTGAAGGAAAACTGGCTTGGGCTCAACGGTATTCCCCGCAGCGATATCGCTACGGCGAGCGCCCACATCATGCGCCACGGGAATTGGCTGACCGTCGCCGCGATCACTTACGACCCGGTTTACCTGACTGAGCCGCTAATTCGCACGGTAGATTTCATTTACAATCCGCAGTCCCAAATGGCGCCGTGGCCTTGCGAATCGGTAGACGAAGTGGATCGCCCGGCTGGCGTCGTGCCGCACCATTTGCCCGGCACGAATCCCTTTCTCGACGAATTCGGCCGCAGATACGGAGTCCCAATCGAAGCCA
>Ga0210394_10001629_pt1 | contig 34700 bp, 39 predicted proteins | sample IncBWC12MmetaG_FD_160121 | JGI IMG/M metagenome (GOLD analysis project Ga0210394, IMG submission 160121) | Forest soil microbial communities from Barre Woods Harvard Forest LTER site, Petersham, Massachusetts, United States - Inc-BW-C-12-M | ecosystem: Environmental > Terrestrial > Soil >... | reverse complement strand
AGCTCGCGGGCCGCCGCCTCGACGTGCCGCACGTCGGCCGAGCCGTCCTCGTCGGTGGGCGTGCCGACCGCGATGAAGAAGACGTCCGAATGGGCGACCGCGCGGTCGTAGTCCGACGAAAAATGCAGGCGGCCGGCGTGAACGTTACGCGCCGCCACCTCGTCCAGGCCCGGTTCGTGAATCGGCATCTGGCCGCGCAGCAGGCGCTGGACCTTGGCCTCGTCGATGTCGATGCACAGCACGTCGTTGCCGACGTCGGCGAAGCAAACCCCGGTGACCAGCCCGACGTATCCGGTTCCGATGACGGTGAGTTTCATCTGGAGTCCTTCGACGGCACTGCGCGGCAGCGATTTGCGGCGCGGGCCGATTTTACGCGAGGGCTCTCGCGCGACACGTTCCGCAGCGCCTATCATTGGCCCTGGATGAGCTCCGGCTGACCTGCGTCAGTTCTTCAGTCCAGCGTGCAACGAACGATGACGATCGCCAGTGTGGATCGCGGCAACCCGGCGCCGGCAGGCGAGCACGGCACCGGCGCCAGTGCGCGGGCCGCGGACTCGACCGCGGCGCTGGCCATGGTGTCGATCGTGATTCCCGTCTTCAACGAGGGCGAGAATCTGCGCGAGCTGGTTGCCCGGATCGAGGCGGCGATGACGTCCGCGGGGCGGCCGTTCGAGCTGATTCTGGTCGACGACGGCTCGACCGATGACTCCCGCACGGTGCTGGCGGAGCTCGCGCGCGACCGCCGCTGGCTCAGGCCGCTTGCGCTGATCCGCAACTACGGGCAGTCGACGGCGCTGCAGGCCGGCTTCGACCACGTTCGTGGCGATCTGGTGGTGACGCTGGACGGTGACCTGCAGAATGAGCCGGCCGAAATTCCGCGCCTGCTCGAGTTGCTGGACGCCGACCGCTCGATCGACGTCGTTTCCGGGTGGCGCAAGCAGCGTCAGGACAGCGCCTGGTCGCGCAAGCTTCCGTCCTGGTTTGCGAACCGCTTGATTTCCGCGGTGACCGGCGTGCCGCTGCACGATTACGGCTGCGCGCTGAAGGTGTACCGGCGTCCGATCCTGGCCAACGTGAGACTGTACGGCGAGCTGCACCGGTTCATCCCGGCGCTCGCGGTGGAAGCCGGCGCGCGTCTGCTCGAGGTGCCGGTGCGTCACAATCCGCGTACGCGCGGCAGTTCGAAGTACGGAATCGACCGCGTGTTCCGGGTGCTGCTCGACCTGCTGTGGGTCAAGTTCATGATGCGATTCCTGCATCGCCCGCTGCACGCTTTCGGAGCGGTCGGAAGCGTGCTGATCGCGATCGGGTCGGCGCTGCTGCTGTACCTGGCAGTCGACAAGCTGGTGCTGGGCCACCCGATCGGGGGTCGCCCGCTGCTGCTGCTGGGCGCCTTGCTGATGCTGATCGGCGTGCAGTTGCTCGCCACCGGCGTGCTGGGCGAGCTGCTCACGCGCGTGTATCACGAGCCGCAGGGACGGCGCCAGTATGTTCTGAGGGACCCGGAGTGAGCCGCCGGTTCGCGATGCTGGCCGCGCGGCTGTTCGCGGCCGCGACGCTTCTGGCACTGACCGCCTGGCTGGTCGGGCTCAGGGCGCTGCTCGATCAGCTGCGCCGTGTCGATCTGCTCTGGTTCGGGCTTGCCGTGGCGGCGATGGCCGCCTCGCAATGGGTGTCGGTCGCCCGCTGGATCTCGATCGCGACGATCCTGGGGCTGAAGGCGCCGGCGCGCGAGCTGCGCCTTGCTTACGCGCAGGCGATGGCTGTCAACGTCGTGCTGCCCGGCGCAACGCTCGGCGGCGATACGCTGCGGAGCGTGCGACTGCAGCGGCTCGGAAATCCCCTGGGGGAATCGGCCTTGTCGGTCCTGCTGGACCGGGCGAGCGGGCTGTGGATTCTGTGCCTGCTCTCGCTGTGCACCGGTCTTGGTCTTCTGTTCAGTGGCCAGCTGCGGCATGTGCGCCTGCCGGCCGCGATGACCGGGCTGGACAGTGCGTCGGTGGCCTGGCTTTACCTGGGCGCCCTGTCGGCTGCGGTGGCACTGCCCTTCGTTCCGGTGCGGCTGCCCGGCGCCGCGACCTCCCCGTCCAGCGGCCCGGGGCGTGTGCTCGCGCGGCTGGCCGAGCTGCATGCGCTGACGGTCTCGCGTGGTCGCGCGCTGGCGCGCTCGCTGTGGAGTTCGCTGCTGGTGCAGGCGCTGTGCGCGCTGGCCTTGTGGCTGTGCCAGATGGCGGCCGGCGGACCAGCGGGCTACCTGGCGGTCCAGGCGATCGCAGCGCCGGTCTTCATCGCGGGCGTGATGCCGCTTTCCTATGGAGGCTTCGGCGCGCGCGAGTTGGTTTCCCTGCTGGTGTTTCCGCTGGTCGGCGTCGATGCACAGACCGGGGTGGCGGCCAGCGCACTGTACGGGTTGACCGCCGTGCTGCTGGGCCTGGCCGCAGCGCCTCTGCTGGCGCTGCGAAGATGATCGTCGGTCCGCTGCCCCTGTGCCGTCCCGTGGTGGCTGCGGTCCTCGCCACGGGAGCCTGAGTGATGCAGATCGTCGTGATCGGCGGAGCCGGCGTGCTGGGGCAGGCGCTGGTCAGGGCCATCGTGGCGCGTGGCGTGCTGACCCGCAGCGACGCAGCGCCGGTGCCGGTGCGTCGCGTGATCGCGGTCGACCGGAGCCAGCCGCCGCGGCTTTTTGTCGAGGCGCGCGTCGAATACGTGCGCGCGGATCCGGGCACTGCGCGCCTGCTGCAGGCGGTGATGGGAAGGGTCACCGACACGGTGTTCCACGCCTGGGACAGCGGCGCCGGCGGCGGCCGGTCGACGCCGTCGTTTGCGCTGGCCGACAGCCTGCGCGATCTGTTCGCCGCCTGCGAGCTGCAGTCGTCGCCTCCGAAGGTCGTGCTGGCCAGCAGCTTCGCGGCCGATGGCCGGCCCGGTCCGGCCGATGCGGACGCGGTGCGCGGGCTTCCGGCGAGCCAGGAAGGACTGACGGCGCTGCTGGGCGAGCTGCTGCTGGAAGAGGCGACGCGGCGTGGCAGGATCGATGGCCGCGCGCTGCGCCTGCCGCTGGTCGCGGCCGCACCGGGGTGCGGAGCCTTTTTGGGCGAGCTGGTGCCGGCACTGGCGCAGGCCCGGCCTGCGAGCTGCCCGATCCCGCTGGACGCTCCGCTATGGCTGACATCGGCCGCGGCGGCGGCGCGCGCGCTGGTGCACGCGCACGAGCTGCCGCCGGCCGCATGGGCCGAGGCCGGCGTGTTGAACGCACCGGGTCGCACGCTGAGCGTGGACTCGCTGCTGCAGGCCTTGATCCGATCGAGCGGGCACGCGGTCGAAGCGCCGGCGGTCGAACTCGATCCGACCTTGTGCGATGCGCTGACGCAGCGCCCGCACCGCGCCCCGATCGACACCGCGTTGACGCTCGGTTTCGAAGACGCGCCGGATGCCGACGCGCTGGCGCGCGAGCTGGCGGCGCCTCTGTAACAACACCTGGCCGGACGCTATTTCAATTTGTGAGGCGCACCGAAGCGACTCTCGCCGGGGAAGACCTCGGTCGTGCCCGACGGGCCATAGCCCGCGATCTGCACGATCACTTCCTCGTCCTTGGCCCCGTCGTAGTGAACCGCCCCCGCCGGATGCTTCATATAGCTGCCCGGCTTCAGGGCCACGGTCTTATCTGGATCCCACGAATCGTCGGTGCCCGTGTACCAGGTTCCTTTGAGCACGACCGCATGCCGATCCTCCGGGTGAAAGTGGGGCGCGCTCATGATTCCGGGCGGAAACTTGACCCGGATCACGTACAGTCCCGCCTTGCTGGGGTCACCGGATACGACGGCCATCTTCACTCCGTGGCTGCCGGGCACGTCCTTCCACTCGGCCTGGTCGGGCGTCATCCGGACGAAGCCCTTGGCGTCGGTCTGCGCGCTCGCAGGCGCCACGATCAGGCAGAAGCAAAGTGCCAGTCCGCTTGCCACGACCCACGTTGAAGCGCGCATCACCACCCCCTTGACGTCGATGCAGTCCGGATTCCCAGGCGCGGGTGCCGCATGAAAGGCGCCGAAGATGGATATCCGGCCGCTGTTTATACGCGCTTCTAATGCACCCGAACACCTTGCATCCGCCTGAGCTCCTGCGCCAGATCGCAGACGGCCATCGCGTAGTTGACCCTCGGGTTGTATCGGCTGATGACGTAGAAGTTCTTGAACCCGACGCGATATTGCACCGAGTTTTCGAGCGCGGCCTGGATGAGGACAGCCCGCGTTGAACCGGGCAGCGGCGAGTCGACCTTGACGCCCTTGACTTTCAGACTATGGAGCGTTTCGTTCAAGGCGAGTCGACCTGATCCGGCGATGTTCGTTCCGTCCCGAACCTGAGCTTCGCTCAAAACCGGACCGCCCTTGACCCACCCATGGTCCCGGAGAAACTCCGCCGTACTGTTCAGAATGGCCTTCGAATCGGTCCATAGATCGACGCCCTTTCCCTCCTTGCGGTGGGCCGCGAACCGACGATAGTTCGAAGGCATCATCTGGGGTGCTCCCAAGGCACCGCCATAGGAGCCCAGAAAGGTCGCCGGATCCCGATCCAGATCTCGAGTCAGCAGCAAGAACTGCCGCAGTTCGCTGCGAAAGAACTTGGCGCGCGCGGGATAGTCGAACGCCAGCGTCATCAGGGTATCGATCTCGCGATAGGACCCCGTCGACTGCCCATAGTTGGTTTCGATCCCCAGTATCGCAACGAGGTACTCGGGAGCAACTCCATTGCGCGCCGAGACGGCATCGAGCTCCTCCCGGTGCTGTTGCCAATAGTCGGCGCCGGCGTTGATTCGAGCGGTGGTCACGAAGCGCTGACGGTACTGCCACCAGGCGAGCACTGACTCGGCGGGTTGGTCCATGGCCTCGATGAGCTCCGGACGGACCCGGGCGGCGGCCAGGGTCGCCATGACCTGATCCATCGGAAGTCCGTCTCGACTGACGACCTGTCTGACAAATTTGACGATTTCGGGCCGATTCAGATCGAAACGCAGGTCATCGGCGCCGACGGAACTTTGCGTCTCGTCGGCCGCGACGGTGACAGACGCCAGCGTCGCACTGAGCATCATTGCAATTGCGATCTGCCAACCCGCGTGTCTCATGGTTCCTGAACTTGTGCTGTGCGGCTCACGGACGGCCGACGGCCGATTTGTGCCCTCCGCATCGACGTCACACCGGGTACTCGGTGGCAAGCCTTACGAGGTCTGGGCGCCTCGCAGCGACGCGACGGTCGCCTCGGGTGTCAGCAGGTCCGGATCGCACACGAGTTCTATCAACGCGGGCCGCCGCCGCTCGCGCGCGTAGGTCAGGGCCTCGTTCAGCGCCGGAGCGAAACCCGCGGTGTCCTTCACCCGCAGGCCCAGCGCGCCGAAGGATTTGGCCAGCAACGGGAAGTCGGGATTGGCCAGCGTGGTGCCGCTGACGCGGCCGGGGAAGCGGCGCTCCTGGTGCAGCCGGATCGTGCCGTACATCGAGTTGTTCAACAGCACGAATATCACGCCGGCCTGGTACTGCGCCGCGGTGGCCAGCTCCTGCACGCTCATCATCAGGTCGCCGTCGCCGGTCACGCACACCACGGTGCGTTCCGGCGCCGCGATCTTGGCGCCGATCGCGGCCGGCACGCCGTAGCCCATGCAGCCGGAGGTCGGCGCGATCTGGCTGGCCGGCGCGCTGTAGCGGAAGAACCGGTGCAGCCAGATCGAGAAATTGCCGGCACCGTTGGCGATGATCGCATCACGCGGCATCGCCTGGCGCAACTGCCGCATCACCTGCCACAGGTCCAGCGTCGGCTCGCGCAGGTACGCGGCGGGCCGCAGTTGCCACTCTTCGTATTCGGCACGGCCGCCGCGGGTGTGCGCGGCCCAGGCGTCGGACTCGATCGGAGTCATCGCGGCCAGGCGCGATGCGAACTGCGGCATGCCGGAATTGATCATCAGCTGCGGCTGGTAGACGCGTCCGAGCTCCTCGATGCCGGGGTGCACGTGCACCAGCGTCTGCTCCGGAACGGGTGCCTGCAGCAGCGTGTAACCGCTCGTGGTCACTTCGCCCAGCCGCAGGCCGATCGCGACCACCAGATCGGCGCTCTTGATGCGCTGCGCCAGCTTCGGATTGATCCCGATCCCGGCCTCACCGATGTAGTTCGGATGCTCGTTGTCGAAGCGGTCCTGGAACCGGAACCCGCAGACCACGGGCAGGTCGCTGGCCTCGACGAAACGGCGCAGATTGTCCAGCGCCGCGCTGGTCCACCCGGGGCCGCCCAGCATCAGCAGCGGGCGTTGAGCCTGGCGCAACAGGCTGCGCAGCGCAGCGACCTGGGTGTCGGTCGGGGCGGCCTGGGCCGGCTGGTGGCAGCGGGCGTCCGGCACGCGCGCCGTGTGCCCGAGCACGTCCTCGGGCAGTACCACGACGACCGGACCCGGCCGTCCGCTGGTGGCGCACTGGAATGCGCGCGCCACGGCCTCCGGGATGCGGTCGGCGCGGTCGACCTGCTCGACCGCCTTGGCCACCGGGCCGAACATCTGGCGGTAGTCGATCTCCTGGAATGCTTCTCGCCCCAGGTGGTCGGTGCCGACTTGTCCGATGAACACGACCAGAGGCGTGGAATCCTGGCGCGCGTTGTGAATGCCGATCGCGGCGTTGCTGGCGCCGGGGCCGCGCGTGACGAACGCCACGCCGGGCTGGCCGGTGAGGCGCGCGTAGGCATCGGCCATGAACACCGACCCCGACTCGTGGCGGTTGACGATCAGGCGAATCGCCGAAGCCGCATCGACCAGCGCGTCCAGCACCCCCAGGTAGCTTTCGCCAGGGACGCAGAACACGTGGTTCACGCCCTGGATCAGCAATTGATCGACCAGCAAGCGGGCGCCGCTTCGCTCAACGAGGTCCGTCATCGGGAACGCGACGCAGTCTTTCTTTCTTTCCATGGATTGGCCGCCGATTCGAGAAATTATATGATCATCGCTCGGGAGTTTTCAGCTGAGCGCACCTGAAGAATTCGATCCTGTTTAGGCCGACGCAGAAAGCGGATTCCAGCCCTCAGCCGGCGCCCGGCAGCGCGGCCAGGCTCCTTTCGAGCACGGCCCGGATCGGCGCCTCCAGCGTGGGCAGGAACAGCATGAGCGCGACCAGCCCTGCCAGCACCGTCAGCGGAAAACCGACCGCGAACAGATTCAGTTGCGGCGCGATGCGCGCCATCACGCCCAGCACCACGTTGACCAGCAGCATCACGCCCAGGATCGGCAGGCAGATCGTCAACGCGATCGCGAACAGGTCCGACCCGGAGCGCACCAGCGTCAGCGGCTCGATCGGCCCGGTGCCGGGCGCCCCGACCGGGAACACGCGGAAGCTGTCCGCGATGGCGGACAACAGGATCAGGTGGCCGTCGATCGCCAGGAACATCAGCAGCACCAGGATCGACATGAAGTTCGATATCACGTTTTCGGACTCATTCGTGTCCGGATTGAAATAGGAGGCGAACCCCAGCCCGATCTGCAGCCCGATCAGCTGGCCGGCCAATTCGATGCCGACGAACACGATCCGGACCGCGAATCCGAGCGCCAGTCCGATCAGGATGTTGTACGCAAGTTGCACGAAGCCGCGCGCCTCGAGCAGGCCGGTCAGAGGCGGCGAGTCGACGATCGGCGCGATGGCCAGCGTCAGCGCCAGCGCCATCCCGACCTTGGCCCGCATCGGAATCGCCGTGTGCGACAGCACCGGCGCCCACACAAAGAGCGCCATGATCCGGGTCAGCGGCCAGAAGACCGACCCGTACCAGTGACTGAGCTGCGAAGTGTCGAACGAGATCACCCGATCGCGCCCGGGATCGACTCGAACAGCCGCCGCAGGTAGTCGACGAAGAACGTCACCATCCACGGCCCGGCGACCACCAGCGCGACCAGCGTGCCGACCAGCTTCGGAATGAACGTCAGCGTCATCTCGTTGATCTGCGTGGCCGCCTGCAGCACGGAAACGATCAGGCCGATGACCAGCGACGTCAGCAGCATGGGCGCTGCCAGCAGCAGCATCACGGTCAGCGCCTGCTGGCCGATGGTCACGACGGATTGCGGGGTCACGGGGTTCCGTTTCAGGTCGAGTAGCTCGCCACCAGCGAACCGATCAGCAGATTCCAGCCGTCGGCGAGCACGAACAGCATCAGCTTGAACGGCAGCGACACCAGCACCGGCGACAGCATCATCATCCCCATCGACATCAGCACGCTGGCCACCACCATGTCGATGATCATGAACGGAATGAACACCATGAAGCCGATCTGGAACGCGGTCTTCAGCTCGCTGGTCACGAAGGCGGGAATCACCACGCGCAGCGGCAGCTCGGCTGCGGCGGCCGCGCCGGACTGCTTGAGCTCGACGCGCGCCACCCGGGTGAACAGCATCAGGTCGTTCTCGCGCGTGTGTTTCAGCATGAACTCGCGCAGCGGCGCCGACCCGGCGCTGACGGCCTGGTCGAACGAGATCTTCTGCTCGCTGTACGGGACGTACGCCTGGTCGTGGATGCGGTCGAAGGTCGGTCCCATCACGAACAGCGTCAGGAACAGCGCCAGGCCCACCAGCACCTGGTTGGGCGGCGAAGCCTGCGTGCCCAGCGCCATCCGCAGCAGCGACAGCACGATCACGATGCGCGTGAACGACGTCATCATCAGCAGCATCGCCGGCAGGAAGCTGAGCAGCGTCAGGAACAGCAGCGTCTGCACCGGCACCGAGTACTGGGTGCCGCCGCCGGCCAGCGGCGAGGTCGTGATTTGCATCGGGCTTTGCTGCGCGGCGGCCGGCCCGACCAGCGCCAGCACGGCCAGCAGCCCCGCCAGCGCGAGCAACACCGGCCTGATCGCGATCGGCTTCATCGCAAGGAGCGCAGGCGCCGGAAGATGTCGGAGAAGCTGCGCTCGGGTGTGGCCGGCGGCGGGGCGCCTGTGTCGGCTCCGGACGGAAGCGTTCCCAGGCGCCGGATGCCGGACGCGCTGACGCCGAGCACCCATCGACGATCGGCCACTTCGACCACCACCAGCCGATCGCGCGGACCGAGCGGCAACTGGGCCACCACGCGTAATCCGGAGGCTGAACTCGTCTGCGCCAGGCCGGTCCGGCGCAGCAGCCAGGCGGCGGCGGGAATCAAGGCCAGCACCAGCAGCAGTCCGAGCAGCAGCGGGGTCAGCGAGGGACCGGTGGCGGGGGCGGCGGGCGCTTGTGTCTGTCCATGGGCGGCGGCCGCCAGCAGGACAGCCGCGGCGGCCAGCCCAGCGCGGAGCGTTCGCGAACGCGAGGACGGCAGTTCGGTCACGGTGCGACTTTCGCGCTCAGCGATGCAGGCGGCGCATCCGCTCGCTCGGCGTCACGATGTCGGTCAGGCGGATGCCGAACTTCTCGTTCACGACGACCACCTCGCCCTGCGCGATCAGACAGCCGTTGACCAGCACGTCCATCGGTTCGCCGGCCAGCGCGTCCAGCTCGATCACCGAGCCCTGGGCCAGTTGCAGGATGTGCTTGATCGGTATCTTGGTTCGGCCCAGTTCCACCGTCAGGTTGACCGGGATGTCGAGGATCAGATCCAGGTCCTGCGTAGGCTCGGCGGTGTTGCCGGGCGCCAGGCGCGGAAAGATGTTGGCCGGCTGAACCAGCGGTTCCACCGCACCTCTGGAGCCGGTCTGCTCGGCCATCGCCGCGCCCCAGTCCTCGTCGGCGCCGGGCAGGCTGCCGGGAGAGTTCTCGTTCGGCGTGTCCATCCTCAATGCTCCTCGATGCCCAATTTCTCGCTGAAATGCGAATACTTCAGCAAGCGTTCGATCCGGACCGCGATGTGGTTGTTGACGGTTCCGAAGCTGCACTCCATCACGGGCACACCGTCGACCTTGACCGGGACGATGTCGCGCAGCGGCAGCGGTATGAAATCGCCGGCCTGCAGCCGCATCAGGTCGCCCAGCCGGATCTGGGTGGTCGCCAGCTCGCCGCACAGCTCGACCTCGGCGGCCTGCACCTGCTCCGTGAGCTGGCGCACCCAGCGGCGGTCCGGTTCCTGGCCGTCGGCTTGCAGCGACGAGTACAGCAGGTCGCGGATCGGCTCGAGCGAGGCATACGGAAAGCAGAAATGCACCTCGCCGCCGGCGTCGCCGATTTCCACGTTGAACGTGGTCGCGACCACGATTTCGGACGGCGATGCGACGTTGGCGAACTGCGTATGCATCTCGGAGCGCTGGTGAAGGAATTCGAACTTGAACAGGCTGCCCCACGCCTTGGCGTACTCGCTGGTGGCTACCTGCACCATGCGCTGGATGATCCGCTGCTCGGTCGGGGAAAAATCACGTCCCTCGATCCGGAAGCGCAGCTTGCCGTTGCCGCCAAACAGCGTGTCGATCACCGTGAACACGAGCATCGGGTCGAAAATCAGCAGACCCGAGCCGCGCAGCGGCGCCAGCGAAAGGATGTTGATGCTGGTCGGCACCGCGATGTCGCGCACGAACGCCGAGTACTTGATCACGCGCACCGGCCCGACCGAGATCTCCGGACTGCGGCGCATGAAGTTGAAAAGCCCGAGTCTGAAATTGCGTGCGAACCGTTCGTTGATGATCTCCATCGTGGGCATGCGGCCCCGAACGATGCGCTCCTGGTTGCCCAGGTTGTAGGGGCGAACGCCCTCGGTCTGCTCCGGCTGCTCGAGCTTCTGCGATTCGCCGGTCACGCCCTCCAGCAGTGCATCGACTTCGTCCTGCGAGAGAAACTGGTCGGTCATAGACTCACTGGATGATCAATTGGGTGATGCGCACGGCGGTGACCGAGTGCTCTGCGCCGGTGTGGTCGAGCGACTTGTTGGCGGCGTCGACGATGTCCTTGGCCAGCGCTTCCTTGCCCGCCCGGCCGGCCAGATCGGAAGCCTGGCGTGATCCCAGCACCAGCAGGATTTCGCTGCGCAGCGCCGGCATCATTTCCTTGATCGTGCCTTCCGCATCGTGCGAGGCCACCTCGAGGCTGAATTTGATCTGCATGTACCGGTCCTGATCCTTCTCGGCCAGGTTGACCGTGAACTGGTCCAGGTCCACGAAGTTCGGCAGCTTGCGCGGCTCGTTGCTCTTGGCCGCGTCGGCCGGTGCGGGGGTCCGATTCAGATACACCAGCGCGCCCGCCGCGCCCGCTACCAGCAGCAGGGCCGCCCCGACGATGACGATCAGCTTCATGGGCGGCCGTTTCCTGGCCGGTGCCTGTGCGGGCGCCGGCGCCGAAGGTGCCGCTTGTTTGGGGTCTGCCATGTCGCTTCTCGCCAAGAGCGCTGAATGGCCGCGCCTCGCGCATTTACGTGATCAAGATGTCACTCTATTTGCCGATTATTCGGGACCCGTCGATCGCGCGATCGGCCGAATACGGCGGACTTTGGGCGACTGCTTTGAGGGACTGTTCAGGCCCTAATTTCAGGCGTAGATGTCGACCAGGCGCAGCGCCGCTGCAGGGGCCGTTGCGGCCGGTTCGGCCGATGGCAGCGCGACCGTTGTTCCAGCGCCGCCGTCGGCGCGCTGCCAGTTGGCAGTTCGCCCATGTTGGGGCGGCGACCAGTCGGGCTGAGCCCGCCCCCCGACCGTGGCGTCGGACAGCTGCAGGCCGCACGAGGCGAACATCTCGCGCAGCCGTGGCAAAGCGGCTTCCAGCGCGTTGCGCGTCGTTTCGTGCGCTGCCGAGAAGGCCAGCGTGGCGGCATGCCCGTGAACCTGAATCGATACGCCCACGGGTCCCAGTCCGGCCGGGTCCAGTGAGATCTGGGCCGATTGAACCCCGCCCCGGGCCAGCACCAGCACGCGTTCGGACAGTTCCTGATCGAATCCCGGTTGACCGACCGGCGTCTCGACGCTGGCTCGTCCATCGGGCGTGTAACCGGTGACGGTTCCGAACGCGCCGCTGGCCGTCGCGGCCGCCGTACTCGCCGGATCGGCTGCGGGGACCGCGGCGGAGCTGGCGCCAGGTTGCGGTGACGCGCTGTCGGTCGCACTGGAAGCGGCCTGCTGAATCGTGCTGGCCAGAGCCTGAGCGATCGCCTGCAAGCCCTGGCCCGTCGACAGCGTCGACTCCAGCGCCCCCACGGTCGCGAAACCGGAGCGGGCGTCGGACTCGGCGCCGGACATTTGGCCGGCCGCGCTGGCGGCCGCAGCATCCTGGTCCAGGGCCGCAGTGCGTGCCACGTCGGCCGTGATCGCCCGATCGTTGCGCGAGGTGCCGACGTCCGGCAACGACGGCTGTGCCAAAGCGGCAAACCGATCGGACGCAGTCGGCGTCTGCGTGCCCAGAGCCGGTCGCGCGACTGCGGCTGCCGCATCGGCCGCGACAGCCTGCGCGAGGCGGGCGTCATCGATCGCGCCGTCGGCGGCGGGAAGCGAGACTTCGACCGCGGCGCCGCCGGCGCGCGTCGGGTCGCGCGCTGCCCGGTCGATCGCGGCGGCCAGGGTTGTGGCCAGGGTCTGGTCGGCGGTCGGGGCATCGGACCGGGCCGGCACGACCGAGCCGAGCGCGCCGGAGGCAGCTGCGGCGGCCTGCGCCCCGGACTGCGGGGCCGGATCCGGCTGGCTGCGCGCGCCGCGCCGCGCAGCCGTGCTGCCTGGCTTGGCTGGCGCTTGATCGGCGTCGGCGTCAGCGCCGTCGTCCTGCTGCTGCGCGCCGCCCGAACGGCTGCGCGCTGCCGGTGGCGTTGCGCTCGGCGCCGAAGCGTCCGCTGGCGCGCCGGACGCCGCCTGCAGTATCGGGCCGAAATCCGCCTCGGAGCCGGAGGCGCTGGACGGCGCGTCGGCCCGGGTGGTCGCAGCGGGCTGCGAGGGAGCGATCGGCAATGAGCTCATCGGAACTGCAAGGCGGCGCGCTGGGCCACCTCGTCGGTGTGGCGTTGCTCGCGGCGGGCCATGCGCGCCAGTTCCTCCCGCGCGCGCCGCTCGATCAGGGTTTCCAGGCTCTTGAGCTTGCGCTGGCATGCGGCCAGCTCTGCCCGGGCCGCTGCGCTGGCTTGCTCGCGGGCGCCGACCTCGCGCTGCTGCGTTTCCAGCGCGACCCGCAACCTCGTCAGGAAGGCGCGCTTGTTGGACTGGGCGGCCGGATCCAGCTCGTCGCCGGCCTGCTCCTGCAGCCGCGTCGCGTAGTCGCTCGAGTAGCCGACCAGCGTCTGCAGGTGTTCGCGTGCCTGCTGAACCTGGTGTTCCAGGCGCGCCAGCCGCGTGGCGGCTGCATCGCGAGCAGTTCTGGTCAGGTCGAGCAGCGTGTTCAGTTGCTTCGGATGCATCGTCGGCAGACCCCGTTATTCCGAGCTGGTGGGAATGGATCGCAGCAGCGCCTCGATTCGCTGTCCGCCATCCTGCAGCGACGACGGCTGGTCCATCGGTTGCTGAAGGAAGTCTTCCATTTGTGGAAAGGCAGCGATCGCCAGGTCCAGGGCCGGATCGGCTCCCGCCACGTAAGCGCCCACCGAAATCAGGTCCCGATTGCGCTGGTAGCGCGAGTAGATCGACTTGAATCGGCGCGCCGCTTCGAATTGATGCGGGCTGCTAATGGCCGGCATCACGCGGGAAATCGAAGCCTCCACGTCGATCGCCGGATAGTGGCCGCCTTCGGCCAGCCGGCGCGACAGCACGATGTGGCCATCCAGGATCGCGCGCGCAGCATCGGCGATCGGATCCTGCGGGTCGTCGCCCTCGGTCAGCACCGTGTAAAAGGCGGTGATCGAACCGCCGCCGGCGGCCGCGTTGCCGGCCCGCTCGACCAGCTGGGGCAGACGTGCGAACACCGAGGGCGGATAGCCTTTGGTGGCGGGCGGCTCGCCGATGGCCAGCGCGATTTCTCGGGCTGCCATCGCGTACCGGGTCAGCGAATCCATCAGCAGCAGCACGTGCTGGCCGCGATCGCGGAAGTGCTCGGCGATCGCGGTCGCATAGGTGGCGCCCTGCAGCCGCATCAGCGGCGGCGTGTCGGCCGGGGCCGCCACCACGATCGCGCGGCGCAGGCCTTCCGGTCCCAGGATGTCTTCGATGAACTCCTTGACCTCGCGACCGCGTTCTCCGACCATGCCGACCACCGTCACATCGGCCGACGTATAGCGGGCCATCATTCCCATCAGCACGCTTTTGCCGACGCCTGAGCCGGCGAACAGGCCGATGCGCTGACCTCGCCCGACGGTCAGCAGCGTGTTGATCGCGCGCACGCCCACATCGAGCGGGGTTCGGATCGGGTCGCGCTCCATCGCATTGATCGGGCGGCGCGCCAGCGGCAGATAGACGAGGCCATGCGACGGGTCGGCCGTCAGCGGCCCGCGCCGGTCGATCGGCTCGCCATTCGGATCGAGCACCCGGCCCAGCAGCGCATCGCCGACCGGCAGGCGGCGCGTCCGGTCCTCGCTGCGCCGCCACGGGTGATTGACACGGTCCAGCCTGGGGCGGGTCATTTTCGGTTCCTGCGCCACCACCATGGCGCCGGGCCGCAGGCCCTGCGGCTCACTGGTCGGCATCAGGAACAGGCGCTCGCCCGAAAATCCGACCACTTCAGCATCCAGCTTCAGCCCGTCGCTCTGCACCACGAGCACCTGCGCTCCCACCGGCAGCGTCAGCCCGACCGCTTCCATCACCAGACCGGCGGCGCGCGTCAGGCGGCCGCGGGTCTCGAACGGTTCGCTCGACGCGGCCAGCGTGCGGCACTCGCCCAGGAAATCCAGGTAGCGGCCCGGCTGCATCGCCTCAGCCGCCCGTTGCATCGCGGCCCGAATCGGCCGCATCGGAATCCGGCGGATCCAGCTGGTCGACTCCCAGCGTGGAGATCACACGGCGCCAGCGCGTGGCCAGGGTCGCGTCGATTTCTCCACTCGGCGTCTCGATCCGGCAGCCGCCCGGCAGCATGCTCGAATCGGCCACGAAGCTGCACCCCAGATGGCTGGCATCGGCCTCCAGTTCGGCGCACACCAGCTCGTAATCCTGTGGGCTCAGGCGCACGCGGGGACGCGCCGCGTGATCGACAATCAACGCGAGCGCCTCGCGCACGACGGGCAGCGCGGCATCGCGCCGCAGACTCGGCTCACGCCGCAGCACCTGGCGCGCCACCTCCAGCGCAAGATCCAGCAGCGCATCGGCCCCGCTCGAGGCGAGCTCGTCCAGGCCGGCCTGCAGATTCGCGATCACCCGCCCGATGCGTTCCAGATGTCCGGCGCGCACCTGTTGCGCGGCGCGCGTGGCTTCCAGCACGCCCTGCTCGCGGCCGCGCTCGAAGGCCCTGCGCTCGCGCTCGGACCACAGCCCGTTGGCGTCGCGCGAAACCTGGGCGGTTTGCCCGAGCGAGCGCATTTCAAAGTTGGCGGCATCGCCGACCTGATCCTTGGGGATCTTGTGCGAAAAAAGCCGGTCAGACGCGCCCAAGGGGGACCCCCGCAGCGCGCGCAGGCGCGCGTTCAGATGAAGGCATCGTCGCCACCCTTGGCTCCAACCTGGATCTGGCCCTCGTCGGCCAGCCTGCGGACCACCTTCAGGATCTCGCGCTGTTCGGCTTCGACCTCCGAGACGCGCACCGGACCCTTGGATTCCAGATCTTCTTTCAGCGTTTCGGCCGCCCGCCCCGACATGTTCTTGAAGATCTTGTCGCGCAACGGCTGATCGGAGCCCTTCAACGCCACGATCAGCGATTCGGACTGGATTTCGCGCAGCAGCAACTGGATCGCACGGTCGTCCAGCTCGTTCAGGTTTTCGAACGTGAACATCTGGTCCAGGATCTTCTGCGCCAGGTCGGGGTCGTGCTCCCGGATCGATTCGACCGCCGCGGCCTCCAGCGTGTTGCCCAGGAAGTTCAGGATCTCCGCCGTCGCCTTGGCGCCGCCGAGCGTGGCCTTCTTCAGCTTCTCGCTGCCTGCCAGGATCTTGGAGAGCACCTCGTTCAGCTCCTGCAGCGCCTGCGGCTGGATGCCGTCCAGCGTCGCGATGCGCAGCAGCACGTCATTGCGCATCCGCTCGACCATGTTCTTCAGCACCTCGGAGGATTGATCGCGCTCCAGGTGCACCAGGATCGACGCCACGATCTGCGGATGCTCGTTCTTCAGCAGCTCCGCGACCGTGGACGGATCCATCCATTTCAGGCTTTCGATGCCCGAGACGTCCCGCCCCTGCAGGATCCGGTCGAGCAGCATCGCGGCCTTGTCCTCGCCCAGCGCCTTCTTCATCACCTGGCTGACGAAGGCGTCCGTGTCGCGCACCAGCGAGTACTGGGTGTCCTTGGTGGCGTGAAAGCGGCCGACCACATCGTCGATCTTTTCGCGCGTGACCGTGCGCAGGCGCGCCATCGTTTCGCCGAGCCGCTGCACTTCCTTGGGCGACAGGTATTTGAAGACCGCGGCGGCTTCCTCTTCGCCCACGGCCATCAGCAGGATCGCGGCGTGTTCCAGACCGGTGTCGTCCATCGGCGGCATCATGATCTGGCGTCGCCGACCCAGGCCTTCACGACGTTGGCAACGGTGGCCGGGTCATTGCGCGCGATCTGGCGCATCTGGTCGATGTGCGAGGCGGCCAGCTCGTTGCGCGCCGAGGGAGCCTCGATCGCCGGTGACGGCGCCTCGGCCGACACCAGCACTGTCTGCGCGCTGATCGCCTTCAGCGCCGGGCGCACCACGCCGAATACGACGATCAGCGTCAGCATCAGGAACAGCGCCGCCTTGCCGACTTCCTTGCCCAGCGCCATCGCTTCGGGCTGTTGCCACAACGGCGTCGGTTCGGCCGGCACAAACTCGAGCTGGCTGAACGCCACGTTGACCACATTGAGCGAGTCGCCGCGCTTGTCGCTGAACCCCATCGCTTCGCGCACCAGGGCCTGGATGTTGTCCATCTCCTTTTGCGTCCAGGGCGTGCTGGCGGCCGCCGCGGGCGCGGGCGCGGCGGCACCCGGGGCGCCGGCTGCGCTGGGGGCCGCCACGGCCGGGGCCGGCTTGTTGTTGATGACGACGGCGGCCGTCAGGCGGCGGATTTCGCCGCTGCCGGTCTTCGTATGGCGTACGTTCTTGTCGACCTCGAAATTGGTGAGCTGCTCCTTGTGAGCGCTGGAGCCTGGGGCGGCGGCCCCCTGGCCCGCGGAGGCCGGTGCGCCGTTGATCGGCGCCGTCGGCGGAACCGGTGGCTGGTTCGACAGGGCGCCGGGCACGCCTTGGGGCCCGGCGGTGCCCGTCTGCGAGTTGTCCGTGCTCGACTGCGAGCGGATCGCCGCTTTGTCGGCCCCCTGATTGGGTTTGTACGACTCGTCCATCTGCTCGACATTGGAGAAGTCCACATCGGCCGTGACCTGCGCCCGTACGTTGGTGCGACCTACGATCGGCTCCAGGATGTCCTCGATCCGCTTGATTGTGGCGACCTCGATCTGGGACACGTAGTCCAGCTGCTCTCCGTCCAGGCTTCCCTGGCCTTCGCTCTGGCTGGCAAGCAGCGTGCCGTGCTGGTCGACCACCGAGACGTTCTTGGTCGTCAACTCCGGCACCGAGGAGGCGACCAGGTGGACGACGCCGGCAACCTGGGCCCGATCGAGCGTCTGGCCCGGATGCAGCTCCACCAGCACCGACGCGGTCGGCGCCTGGTGATCGCGCAGGAAACCGGAGTTCTTGGGCAGCGCCAGGTGCACGCGGGCGCTGGCCACCGGCGCCAGCGTCTGGATCGAACGGGCCAGCTCGCCTTCCAGGCCGCGCTGGTAGTTCATCTGCTCCTGGAACTGGGTCATGCCGAACTTCTGCGTTTCCATGATTTCGAAGCCGACGATGGACCCCTTCGGCAGGCCCTGCGACGCCAGCTTAAGGCGTGCTTCGTGCACCTTGTCGGCCGGCACCAGGATGGTGCCGCCGTCGGCGTTGCGGTAGGGGACATTCATCTGGGACAGCTGCGCGATCACGGCGCCGCCGTCCCGGTCCGACAGGTTCGTGAACAGCACGCTGTAGCTCGGCGAGGCGCTCCACAGCCAGGCCGCGCTGACGATCGCGACCACCCCGGCCGTGGCGAGCACCATCAGCGCGCGGGCGCGAGGAGACAGCCTGGCCAGCAGGCCAGCGCCCGCAGGCATCAATTGGGACGGAACGATTGGAGAGTTGCTCATCGGCTCGGCGCAGGTACCCCGGCGCACTCCATGCGTGCCTTGTGGGTACCGCGGATTCCCATTATTCGGGGACTTGAGATACCGTAAACGCGGATAAGCCCGAGGAAATTAGGCCTTCGGCGGGCCGCCCGGCGCCGCTGCCCGCCGTTGCTTAGTCATGGACAGCCGGCCGCGCTGCCGCTGCGCGAATTGACCCGCAAACACGCGCCTTCTTAATGCAGCGTGCGGACGGATGCGCGACTAGATTGGCGTGGCGGCCAGGATCCGGTACCGCTTACGGGGGATAGGATGGATCTCAACTCGATCAACGCTCAGATCGCGACGGCCGTTGCCGGACAGCCGGCGGCGTCGTCTGCGGCTGTCTCCGGCGCGGGCTCGAACTTCGCCTCGTCGCTGGACGCCGCCCTGAAGGCCGTCAGCCAGGGTCAGGCGCAGGCTGACGAGATGCAGAAGCAATTTTCTCTGGAAAACCCGAACGTCGGGCTGGAAGACGCCGTGGTCGCGATGAGCAAGGCCAATATCTCGTTTGCCGCCGCCGTCCAGGTCCGTAACCGGCTGGTGCAGGCCTACGACCAGATCATGAACATGCCGGTCTGAGCGACCGGCTTTCCGAATTCAAAAGCCCAGGCTGGCCAGCAGATCGTCGACGCCCTTCTGGTCGGCGACGACGTCGTCGCGGCTGTCCGGCACCACGACCGGGCCCTCGAGCTTGAGCTGATCCAGGCGCGGTCGCTGCCCCGGGGGCGAGGTCTCGATCACCAGCTTCAGCAGCTGTTCTTCCAGCGATTGCGCCAGCGCGACGACGCGGCGGATCACCTGCCCGGTCAGGTCATGGAAGTCCTGCGCCATCATGATGTCGGTCAGTATCACGTTGGTGCGGTCGGCCTGGCCCCCGACGCTGGAGAAAAAGTCGCACGTCTCGTCGATCAGCTGCTTGCCGGCCGGGGTGCAGGCCCGGCCGCCGGCCGCATACGCGGCCACGGCCAGCCACCGGCTGCGCAGGCTGCCGGCCTGTTCGGTCAATTCCTGCTGAACCGTGCGCGCGCGGTCCACCGCATTGAGGACCTTCTCGGCGGCCTCGCCGGTGACGCGGGCGATATACGCCAGCCGGTCGCGCGCATCCGGCAGATGATCGCGCGCGTCCATCAGCTCGCGGTCGTAGCCGAGCTCGCGCAACGCGTTGTGCAGGGTCCGCGTCAGGTGCCCGATCCGATGATGGATGCTTTCTTCGGATTCGTCGAGCGGACCCTGGTCGGCCAGCGGGACTTCATCGATGTGGCCCATGGGTGCGGCCTCAGGCCTGCTTCGTCATGATCTTCTGGACCTTCTCTTCCAGCGTGGCCTTGGTAAACGGCTTGACGATGTAGCCGCTGGCTCCGCACTGGGCGGCCTGCACGATATCTTCCTTCTTCGCCTCGGCCGTCACCATCAAAAACGGGATCGACTTGAGCGCGTCGTCCGAGCGGACGCTCTTCAGCAGCTCGAAGCCGTTCATGTTGGGCATATTGATATCGGACACGATGAAGTCGAATTTGCTCGCCTTCAGCATGCTCAGCGCCACCACGCCGTCCTCGGCCTCCTCGGCATTGCTGAAGCCGATTTCCTTCAGCAGGTTGCGTACGATGCGCCGCATGGTCGAAAAATCGTCGACGATCAGGAATCGCGGATCGGCAGTCATTGGGTCTCCAGCATGCAGGCGCGGCCGCACGGCAAGGCCCCGCCGATCGCACTGCGACTGAATTGTGGGCGCCGGTTGCCCGGTCCTATTGTGAGAAAAGCTTGCGCAAACATCGCGTTTCGGGGCTTAGTCGGATTCATCGCGGCTCCGGCGCGGCCGGCTCGGAAGACGTCTGCGCCGCCGGCGCCGACTGCGGAGCCGGGCTCGGATCGACGCCCTGAACGCTGGCGGCCGCCGAAGCAGGCTCGGGCAGCGATCTGGAGACTTCGGCCGGGTCTCCCGCCTCGAGCTCGCCGCCGGCCCGCAGCAGCCGCTCCTCGGCGATCTTGTTCAGCACGATGATCGAGATTCTCCGGTTCAGCGGATTGCGCGCGTCGTCCTTGTCGAGCAGGCTCGAATCGGCCAGCCCGACCACGCGGGCGATCTTCTGCGGATTCATGCCGCCGGCGAGCAGTTCGCGGCGTGACGCATTGGCGCGGTCGGCCGACAGCTCCCAGTTCGAGTACGAGCGCTGCCCGCCCGAATACGGCGCCGAATCGGTGTGCCCCGTCAGCGCGATCTTGTTGTCGACCTGGTTCAGAACCTGGCCGATTTGGCGCAGGATCTCGCGCATGTAGCTTTTGACGGTGGCCCCGCCGAGGTCGAACATCGGGCGCTTGAAGTCGTCGACGATCTGTATCCGCAAGCCGTCGGGCGTGATCTCGACCCGAATCTGGTTGCGGAAGTCCGATAGCGTCGGATTGGCCAAAATGGCGCCGTCGATCCGCACTTTCAGCTCCTCCATTCTGACCAGCTCTTCCGCCCGGCGCCGCTCCTGCTGCTGGCGTTCGGCGGCGCTCTTGCGGCGGTTTTCCTGTTCCCCCCGCTTGCGCTGGCCGACCACGCGGGTCAGATCTTCGCCGCCGCCCTGGATGATCGAGGTGGCATCGCCCGAACCGCTGCCGCCGTTCATCGCAACCTGCAACGGCGTCTGGAAATACTCGGCGATGCCTTTCAGGTCTCCCTGGGTGGTGGACCCGAGCAGCCACATCAGCAGGAAGAACGCCATCATGGCCGTCACGAAGTCGGCGTAGGCGATCTTCCAGGCGGCCCCGTGCACGGCGGGGCCCGCCTTCTTGATGCGCTTGATGACGATCGTTGATTTGGCTTTTTCGCTCGAGGAGGTTGCCATGTTCGCGCTCGGTTGGATTACCGCTTCTGCTTGACGTGTTTCTCGAGCTCGACGAACGTCGGCCGCTCGGTCGAGTACAGGATCTTGCGGCCGAATTCGACCGCGACCGCCGGTGCGTACCCCTGCAGGCTGGCCAGCAGCGTCGCCTTCACGCAGTGCAGCTCCTTGGTCGCCTCGTCGACCTTCTGCTCCAGCAACTGCGCCAGCGGGCTGACGAAGCCGTAAGAAATCAGGATGCCCAGGAAGGTGCCGACCAGCGCGGCGGCGATCATCTGGCCGAGTATCGCCGGCGGCTGGCCCACGGAGGCCATCGTCTTGACCACCCCCATCACCGCGGCCACGATGCCGAATGCGGGCAGCCCGTCGCCGGCCTTCTGCAGCGCGTGCGAGGGAGCCATCGCTTCATGGTGGTGCGTGTCGATCTCCTGGTCCATCAGGTTCTCGATCTCCAGGGGATTCATGTTTCCGGACACCATCATCCGCAGGTAGTCGGTGATGAACTCGACCAGGTGGTGATCGTTCGTGACAGTCGGGTGCTTCTGGAACAGCGCGCTCTTGCCCGGTTCGTCGACGTCGGACTCGATCGCCATCATCCCTTCCTTGCGCACCTTAGTCAGTATGTCGAACAGCAGCGCCATCAGCGCCATGTAGCGCGTCTTCGTGTACTTGGAGCTCTTCAGCAGCTTGGGCAACGCCCTGACCGTCGCGCTCAGCACCTTGGTCGAATTGCCGGTGACAAAGGCGCCGATGGCGGCGCCGGCGATGATCATCAGCTCGATCGGCTGCAGCAGCACCGAGAAGGCGCCGCCCTCCATGGCGTAGCCGCCGAGCACGGCGCCTACGACCAGGACATAACCGATGATGATGAACATTGAACCCGGCCCCAGCGGTTGAGGCGTGCCAGGACCCGCGCTTTACCGCGGCCCCGCCCGCCCTTAGTCTTCATTCACTGCCCTAAGCTTTTTTTCGGCAGGTCGGCATCGCGACTTGAACCTCGCAGGGCTCCGCCACGCCGTTTGGGGTGCCGGGAAGCGCCGAACTTGCACCGGCCGAGAGCACAATTCGACCGATCGGTGTCCGAGGGCAAAAAAAAAAGAACCCGGCCTAGCCGGGTCAAGGGTCGGAGGAGGAAGGAGCAATCGATACGTCGCCTTCGCCGCCACGGAGGGTTGCCGCCGGTTACGGAGGGCTCGCCCGCCGTAGCCGCGCAGCGGCGAAGGAGGGATCAGGCGGCCAGCGCCTCTTCTTCGGTGCGCTGCGGGTTGCCGCGGCCCTTGCCCGCACGGGCGGGCGGTTCGCACAGGCCGCAAACGTAGTTCTTGGTCAACTCGTAGGTATGCGTGACGAACTTGCCGCTGCACTTGCAGCAGGGGGTCAACGTCACCATGCCGGCGTCGACGAATTTCACCAGGCGCCACGCGCGCGTCACCGACAGCAGGGGCTCGAGCGACTGCGCCCGGGTCTGTTCGATGTACAGCTCGTAAGCCTTGATGATGGCGTCGATCTCTTCCAGTTCGGTCGTCTTGTTCAAGTACTCGTACATGTTCAGGAACAGAGACGAGTGGATGTTCGGCTGCCAGGTCATGAACCAGTCGGTCGAAAACGGCAGCATGCCGCGCGCCGGCGATTCGCCCTGGACTTCCTTGTACAACCGCAGCAGGCGTTCGTACGACAGGTCCGTCTCCGATTCCAGGACCTGCAGGCGCGCGCCCAGCTTGATCAGCGCAATGGCGCGCTGGATCTGGCGGCTCTCGGTGACGATGCTCTTGATTCTCATGGGATTATCCTCGGACCGCTCAGTGGCTCTCGGCGAACTGGCCAGCCATCACAATGTTGGCGTGCAGGCCGGCGACCGCGGCACCGGGGGCGAGCTTGGCGCGCGAGTGACTGGTCAGCAGATTCCAAACCACGTCGTCGTCGAAGCGGAAGCGAAGGATCAGCTGGTTGCTGGCGGCGATTTTCATCAATTGAGCCGGCGTCAACTGGTCGATGATGGCGGCGACTTCCTCCGACACGCCGAGCCGGTACAGGGCCTGGGCGCGATCGGCGCGGATCATGTGCTGAGCCAGAACCAGATAGGCGAGATTGACCTCACGTATTTCCTGCAGCAATTGTTCGTTGACGACGGGTGGGTTGCTCATGACTGCCTCTCCTGGTTACTGACTTTGAATATTCGGATTGCCTTGCGAAGTGGGCCCATTCTGAGGGACCGGGGGGCTTAGCTGAATCGGGGCATCGCCAATTCAGGTGTCGGAAATCGGCCCCGGCTTCTGTAAGAATTTCTCCTACACGTGATTTTCCAGGCACTTAGCCGCGAGTCGGGCCCGCCGCGCATCCGGATCGCGATCCACCCTAAAGTCGGGCGCCGCGGCGCCGATAAGCAGGGGAAGCGACGTCGGCACATCGACGTCCGAGGTTTCTCCCCCGCCCTCGCGCGCCGCGTTGATTACGGTCACCGGCGCGCTTTTTTTTCCGCCGCTGCCGATGCAGCGAATTGTCATGTCGGCAGTCCGCTTATCGAGATCTTGGGGCCCGCCCGCACTTCATCGAAGGTCGACCCGCGGGCTAAAGTCGTGCCAGCCCGACACCGATAAGGAAATTAACGCGACGCCGATCAGGCAAGCGGACATGCCGGCAGGCGCCTGCTTTGATGCGGGTAGCCGCTTGGATAAAGGGTTAGCCAGCCCCCTTTGAACGGGCGGCAGTTGGTAAAGAGGAAAAGGAGCTTCAAATGCCACAAATCATCAATACGAACATCCTGTCGATGACGGCGCAGTCGAATCTGAACAGCACGCAGCAGTCGCTTGCAACTTCGGTCCAGCGCTTGTCGTCGGGCCTGCGGATCAACAGCGCGATGGACGATCCGGCCGGTTTGGCGATCGCCCAGCGCATGGGCTCGCAGGTGAGCGGCATGCAGGTCGCGGTCCGCAATTCGAACGACGCGATCTCGCTGTCGCAGGTAGCCGACGGCACGCTGGGAACGGTCAGCAACATGCTGCAGCAGATGCGTGACCTGGCGGTGCAGGCGTCCAACGGCACCAACGGCTCGGGCGACCTGGCCAACCTGCAGACGGAATTCAACTCGCTGTCGACCGAAATCGGCCGTGAGCTGAGCCAGACCACGTTCAACGGCAAGTCGATCCTCGGCAGCGATGCGGGAACCACGACTTACCAGGTCGGAGCCAACGCCGGACAGACGATTCAGCTGGTCACCACCAACCTGGCGTCGGACGCACTTGTCACGACGGTGACGATGGACACGACCTCGCTCGCGGCCGGCGGAACCGTGGCCTCGGCGATGATCACGTCGATCGACAGCGCGCTGGCGGACATCAACACGCAGCGGGCCACTTACGGCGCGACCGAAGCCGAGTTCCAGGGCGTGATCTCCAATCTGCAGACGGGGGTCACGAACCAGTCGGCCGCCGAAAGCCGGGTCCGGGACGCGGATTACGCGGCGGAGACGGCCAACCTGACGCGGGCGCAGATCCTGCAACAGGCCGGCACCGCGATGCTGGCGCAGGCCAACGCGCTGCCGCAATCGGTCCTGAACCTGTTGAAGTAATCGGGCTCGCTGGCCCGGGATCGGGCCAGCCAATTCGGGGGTGTCGTCCGCGAGGAGGGCACCCCTTTTGTCGTGTCAGGCCGGCCGCCCTAAAGTCCGCCCCGGCGGTGCCGAACTTTCTGGGAAGGCCCGCGTCAGGGCTTCCTCTTTTGGGACGCCAGCCACGACATGTCAAGCATCGGCTCGGTCGCACCGGTAGCCCCGGTCAGCACGACGACACCTTCGGGCGGCCGTACCCCGGCCGGTCCGGGAGCGCCCGCCGCCGGGTCGCCGCCAGGCCAATCCGGATCGGGGGCCGGGTCGGGCTCGCCGACACTGGAGCAGCTGAAAGCGGCGGTCGCTGCCGCCAACGAGCAGCTGAACCAGAGTAACCGCGAATTGACGTTCGTATTCGACGATACGCTGGGCCGGATGTTGGTCAAGATTGTCGACATGCAAACGAACGCCGTCGTGCGGCAGGTGCCGTCCGAGGACATGCTGGCGGCGGCGCGTGCGCTGTCGGGCAGTTCGAAGCAAGGCGCCCTGCTCCGCGGCAAGGCCTGAACACACGCCTTCAAGGAGCCATTCGTGACTATCTCCGGTACGACGTCCAATTCCCTCGCTTCGCTGCTGTCCAGCACGCTGAGCAGCGTGAACGGCTCCAGTAGCAGCTCCGGCGGCGCTTCGCTGAACGGCAGTCCCATCAGCACCGGCCCGATCGACGTCAATACGCTGGTGTCCGAGCTGATGACGGTCGAATCGCAACCGCTGACGCAACTGCAGTCGCAGCAGTCGGGGGTCCAGGCCAAGCTGAGCGCCTACGGCCAGGTTCAGAGCGCGCTGTCCAGCCTCGACACCGCTGTTTCGGCGCTGAAACTCAGTTCCGCCTTCACGGCGGCGCAGGCGACCGTCACCGGCAGCGGGGTCGGGGCGACCGTGTCGGGGTCCCCCGCGTCGGGTTCCTATGCGGTCAGCGTGTCCAGCGTCGCCCAGGCGCAGGCGGTCGCGTCGGGGCCATTGTCCGCGACGGCCGCGGTCGGGACCGGCACGCTGACGATCCAGCTGGGCAACTACAACTCCACCGGTAACTCCTTCACGGCGCAGTCGGGGTCGAGCTCGGTCAATATCACGATCAACTCGAGCAACAACACGCTGGGCGGCATCGCGGCCGCGATCAACAACGCGGGGGCCGGCGTCACGGCCTCGGTCGTCACGGACAATTTGGGCAGCCGCCTGCTGCTGTCCGCGGGCAACACCGGAACCGCCAACGGATTCAAGCTGACCGTGGCCGATTCCGACGGGTCCAACACCGACGCCTTGGGCCTGTCGCAACTTGCGTTCGACCCGACTGCGGCCGCCGGCGCCGGCAAGAACCTGACGCAGACCCAGGCGGCCGCCGATGCCAACTACAGCGTCAACGGGCTGTCGCTGACTTCGTCGAGCAACTCGATCACGACCGCGATCAGCGGCTTGACCTTGAACCTGACCCAGGCGCCGCCCTCCGGATCCACGCTGCAGTCCCAGATCACGGTCGGCAGCGACACCGCCACCGTGACCAGCAACGTCAACACCTTCATCCAGTCCTACAACAGCCTGATCAATCTGGAGAGCAGCCTGACCGGCTACAACTCCAGCACCAACACGGCGTCGATCTTGACCGGGGAAGCGCCGATGTTCCAGCTCAGCTCGCAGCTTCGATCGATCATCGGAAGCCGGGTGAGCGGCGGATCGGGCGGCCTTTCATGGCTGGCCGACGTCGGCATCGACTTTCAATCGAACGGCACGCTGAGCCTGAACTCGAGCAAGTTCACCTCGGCCCTGTCGGCCAACCCGAACGGGGTCGCGCAGCTGTTCACGAACGTCAGCGGAACCGGCAGCCAGCACGGCTTCGCGGTCCAACTGGCGGCGTCGGTCGAGTCGATGATCGGGCCCAACGGCCTGGTGGCAGGCACGCAGACCGGCCTGCAGTCGACCATCAGCACGATGGGCCGCCAGATTACCCAGATTCAGACGCAGCTGAGCCAGACCCAGCAGCAGCTGATCGCGCAATACAGCAAGCTGAACGCGGACATGGTCACGGCGCAGCAGAACCAGGTCGCGCTGGCCAATGCGCTGGCAGGACTGCCGCCGCCTTGAGTGCAATCCGGCGCCCGCCTTGCGCTCCCAGGTCTAAACCGGGCGCGCGACGGCGCCGAAGGTGGGGGTAGAGAACGGCAACCCGGAGGAACACGTGTCTGGATTTGGTGCGAAGGCTTATCAGAATGTCGCGTTGCAGACCGCGGTGGCATCAGCGGACCCTCATCGGATGACGCTGCTGCTGTACGACGGCGCAATCGAGGCGATCCGGCTGGCGCAGGCCCACATGGGTACGCGTCGCATCACCGCCAAATGCGAGGCGATCGGCAAGGCGGTCCGCATCGTCGAGGAAGGTTTGAAAGCGAGCGTCGACCGCAAGCAGGGCGGCTCGCTGGCCGAACGGCTGGTCTACCTGTACGACTACATCACGATGCGGCTGCTGCAAGCGAACCTTCGCAACGACCGCAAGGCGCTCGAAGAGGCATTCCAGTTGCTGGTCGACCTGCGCGGGGCATGGGCTCAGATCGGCGCGAACGGTTCGCAGTCGAAGACGGCTGCGGGCGCGTTCGCGTGAGACAGAGCCGGCCGCCGAGGAGGTCGACCTGATGGCACCGGACGATGGCAATGGATGGCCCGGGCGCGCCGAGCAGCAGTCGCTCCGGTTGATCGAACGCTATGAGGAAGTCGAGCAGCTGAGCCGCGACATGCTGGCGGCCGCGCACCGGGAGGACTGGAGCGAGGTGGCCCGGCTGGAGGCGAGGTGCCGGCTGCTGATCGCGTATTTGAGGCGGATCTCGATGATCGAACCGCTCAATCCGATCGAGCAGGCGCGGCGCGTCGAGCTGCTGCGGGCCATTTTGCAGCACGACGCGCAGATCCGGATGCGCTCCGAGCCCTGGCTGCTCGAGCTCGAACGACTGATCGCGGTGCCGCGGCGCGCCAAGCCCGCGGACTGAGCGGCGCGGACCAGGGGACGGCATGGACTCCGGGGTGGTCGGACTGACGGCGGTGGCCTGGAGCGATGCCTGGAACGCCGCAATGCCCGAGCAGGGGTTGCGACTGGCCGTTGATGCGGCCCGATTGCTCGAATTGCTGCGCGGGATGCCCGTCGCACGCGCATTGCTGTCCGACCTGCAGAGTGCGGCATCCAAGGGTCGCTCGGTCGAGCTGATCGTGTCGCCCGATCGCCAGGTCGCCGAGATCGCGACCGGATCGGGCCACTACCTGCTGATGCAAGCCGCTCGCAACTCGGTGCTGGCCGCGCTGGTCGCACGCCCGCAGGCCGGGGCGGTGGCGACCCGGGCGTTGTCGGCGCCGGCCCATGACGGGGCTGCTGCGACCGCCGATTCCGTTGCGCATGCGCCGGCGCCGCCGCCCGGGATCCTGTGGGAGTCTCCCTCGGCAGCCCGGGAGCAGGCGCCGTCCGAACTGGTCGCATTTCCCTGGCTGGGCCATCAGGCCACTCTGGAGGTGCGGCACGATGGCGGCGGTGGAGGATCGGACCCGGAGCCGCGATCCGAGGTGATTTGCGCGACGCTGCGTCTTCAGCTGCCGCAGCTGGGGCGCTTCGATGCACACATCCGGGTGTGCGGCAGCGCGGTGGCGGTCTCGATCGACTGCGCCGGCGCGACCGATATCGAGTCGCAGCTGGCTGCTCTGCAGCAGCGGTTGTCGGCGCAGGGGTTGGTGTCGGCCCACGTAGGCATGGTGACCACGGGGGCCGGCAATGACACAGTCACGGCATAACGAAACGGGCACGCGTCAGGCCGCGGCGCTTCGGTACGAGCCAGGTGCCGACCGTGCGCCCAGGATCGTGGCCAAGGGTCAGGGTGCACTGGCCGAGGAAATCATCCGGCGAGCCCATGAAAGCGGAGTGCCGATCCACGAATCGCGCGAGCTGGCTACGGCGCTGATGCAGTTCGAGCTGGATCAGCAGATCGCTCCGGCGCTGTACCTGGCGGTTGCCGAAGTGCTGGCCTGGGCCTATGGCCTGGAGTCGGACGCCGCGGCCAGATCAACCAAGGCTGAACCGGGCGATCCGGCGCAGTGAACGGAACCGATCGATGGGCGCGAACGAATCGTATCGAGTGGGCAGCATCTTCGAGTCGACCAAGTGGCTGACGCGCGGCCAGCGCGCGTTGGAGCAGTGCCGTTTCGACGATGCGCGACTGGCCTACGCGAAGGCGCTCGAGCTGGCGCCGGATTCGATCGACGCGTTGCGCGGGCTCGGCTATGCGCTGTTCCAGCTCAGGCGGTTGGCCGAGTCGCTCGAGACGCTGGAGCGCGCGCTGCGGATCGATCCGACCGATCTGCTCTCGCGCCTGTTGATGGGACGATTGTGCCTGCGCCTGCAACAACCGGATGGCGCGGTCGAACACTTTCAGGCGATCCTGCAGCGCATCGACAACAGCGCCGCAGCCCGTTCCGGGCTGATCGACGCCTACGTCGCGCTGGGGCGGCTCGATCAGGCCGAGGCGCTGTGCCAGCAGATCCTGCGCGCTGAGGCCGAATCGGAGGTAGGACACCTCGCGGCGGCGCGGCTGGCAGGTTTCAGGCGCGATGACGAGGCCGCGCTGAGACGCTTTGAACGGCTCGTTCAACTGTGGCCCAACAGCGCCTCCCACCGCTACAACCGCGGACTGTGCCTGCTGCGGATGGGGCGCTTCGACGACGGGTGGCGCGATTACGAATTCCGGTTCGCCGCGGGCGCCGTCAATCTTCGGCTGCCTTCGACACCCCGCTGGGATGGCGGGCGCGTATCGCGCCTGCTGGTGCTTGCCGAGCAGGGCCTGGGCGACGCGATCCTGTTCTCGCGCTTCGTGCCGCAAGCCGCTGGCCTGGCCGACCAGGTGACGCTGGTGTGCCCGGATTCGCTGATCGAGTTGTTCACTCGCAGCCTGGGCTGCCTGTGCATCTCCGACCGGACCGAGTCGTGGCCGCAGCACGATGCGCATGTGCCCCTGATGAGCTTGCCCCTTGTCCTCGGTCTCGGCGCGGCTGCCGTGGCGCCCCGGCCCGCTTATCTGACGGTGGATCCGGCCCGCCTCGAACGCTGGGCGAGCCTGATCGGGCCGCCAGCGAGCGGGCCGCTGCGAATCGGCATCGTGCACGCCACCTCGGTGGCGCATTCGACCGAGGAGAACCCCTGGACGCGGCGCTCATGCCGGGCAGAGGAGCTGCTGCCGATCGTCCAGGTCCCTGGCGTCGAAGCCTACAACCTGAATCTGGGCAAGGCGGCCGAGGAAGCCAGCGCCGAGTTGCCGGGCCTGCGGGCACTGCCGGCTCCGCTGGAGGACTTCGATGACACGGCCGCGGTGGTGAGGTTGCTGGACGCGGTGGTCAGCGTGGACACCGCCTGCGCCCATCTGGCGGGATCGATCGGAATTCAATCGCTGGTTCTGTTGCCGCCGACGCCTGACTGGAAATGGCAGAGGGGGGCACCGAGCTCGCCCTGGTACGAGTCGATCAGCCTGGTGCAGAAGGACTTCGCCGGCCGATGGGTCGGCGTCACGGCATCCCGCGTGCAGCAGCTGCTGCCCTGACGGCGTCCATCGCGGCTGGCGAGCGCCGCTGCGCAACCACCGGGGATCGAAGCGCCGGATAGGGCCGTCTCTATCCCCGCTTTTCCGGCAAGGCCCGACCCCAAACCTTGCTAGCTTCAAAGGCAATTTTCCGCCTGGAACGCCGTCGGGATTTGAGATTGCTGCCCGCGGCCGCCACCAGGCGGTCGCCCTGTTCCATTGCGCTGCAGGTCCGATGGCTTGACGGAGTCGCTTGATGGCGAATGAAACCACGAAGCAGATGGTCAGAAGGAGCAGTGACCGGCGATTCTCGACCCGATGGATCATCGGCGACGGCATCGATATCGGCTGCGGCCCGGATCCGCTGTCGAAGCTGGCCGACTATTTCCCCCTGATGAAGTCGCTCAGGCCATGGGACCTGCCCGACGGCGACGCGATACTGATGGCCGGGGTGGAGGACGGGAGCTACGACTTCGTCCACTCGAGCCACTGCCTGGAGCATCTGGACGATCCGTTCCTGGCGATGACCCACTGGATCCGCATCTGCAAGGAAGAGGGGCATTTGCTGGTGACCGTGCCCGACGAGGACCTTTACGAGCAGGGCGTGTGGCCCTCCACCTTCAACAGCGACCACAAATGGACCTTCACCATCCTGAAGCCCCGCAGCTGGTCGCCCCGATCGGTCAGCGTGATTCGTCTGCTGGAACGCTTCCAGGAAGAAGTCGAGATCGTCAAGATAGAAAAGCTCGACTCCGGTTTCATCTACGGTCAGGCGCGCGGCGATCAGACCCTGGGCGGTCTGGCGGAATCGGCGATCGAGTTCGTACTGAAGAAAAAGAAGAAGACTTCCGGAACGAAGCCCGTGCAGGTGAGCGAGGACGCGAGCGCCAGGTTTGCCGCGGCGGCACAGCGCCACGAAGTGGCCACGCGATTCGCCGAAGCGGTGCAACATCACCAAAGCGGTCGGCACGAGCAGGCACGGGTCGCGTACCAGGCCATCCTGGCCGTCGATTCTCGGAAGCAGGCTGTACTGAACAATCTGTCCCTGCTGAGCCCCCGCGACCTGGCCGAGCATTACCTGCGACAGGCGCTGGTCATCGACCCGAACTATGTGGACGCGCTGGTGAACCTGGCCGGTCTGCTGCTCGAGGCAAAGCAGTCCGACGAGGCGAAGGATCTTTACCGGCGCGCGCTGGACCTGGCCCCTGAGGACCTTCGAGTCATTACGGGCCTGCGCCAGGTGTTCGAAGCGATGGAGGATTTCGAATCGGCGATCGGCTTGCTGGAGGCCAAGATGGAATGCCTCGGCCAGCGGGACGACGTCTATTGCCAGCTGGCCAAGTGCTGCGAGAGTCTCGGTCGCACAGACGATGCCCTGGCTTACCTGGACCGGGCGCTTCAGATCAACCCCGAGCACGTGCAGGCCCACGTCTACTCGGGTCGCCAGCAGTTCAGGAAAGGAAACTTCGGCAAGGGTGCGGAGCAGATCGCCTGGATCTGGCATGATCGGATCGCCTCATCCCAGATCGGTCTGTTCGTCGACCAAGCCGGCCAGGCCATCGGGCAGCAAGGGCGCACCATCGTTCTATCCGCCGACAGCGGCCTTGGCGATACGCTGCAGTTCGTGCGTTACGCCGCACTCCTGAAGCGTCTTGGCGCGCGGGTGGTCGTCGAATGCCAGCCAGAACTGCTTCGGCTGATCCGCAGGATGACGGCGGTGGACCGCGTTCACGCCATCGGACAGCTCCCAGGGGATTTCGACCTCCGTCTGCCGCTGCACAACCTGATCGGCGCCTTCCGTACGGTCCTGGAGACGGTCCCCGGCGACGTTCCGTACCTGCAGGCCTGTCCCGATGAAGCCGCGGCCTACCGCCGCCGGGTCGAGCAACATGCCGGCTTGCGCGTGGGATTGTGCTGGTCCGGCGATCCGCAGCACCCGCGCAATGCCAGCCGCTCGATCGCGCCGGCCCTGTGGGCGCCGATTCTGCAGCAGCCAGGCGCGAGCTTCTTTTCCCTGCAAAAAGACGCTGACGGTGGCCCGCCGAATCTGATCGACTGGTCGTCGGAATTCGCCGACCTGGCCTGCACCGCGGCGCTGGTGGAAGCACTGGATCTCGTGATCACGGTGGATTCTTGCGTGGCGCATCTGGCCGCAGCGCTGGGGCGCCCGGTGTGGCTGTTGAATCGATTCGACAGCTGCTGGCGCTGGCTGGAGCACCGGACCGACAGCCCGTGGTATCCGACCCTGACGCAATTCCGCCAGACGATCCCCGGCCAGTGGTCGGAGGTGATGCGGAAGGTGTCGATCGAGCTGGCGGCAGCGGTGCAGCGACAAACGTCGCCCCGTTGCGTCGCACTGGCTTGACGCGCGCCCGACGTGCCGGATCTGCGTTGAACGCCATGTACAACCGACCCTTTTTTTCCGTGATCGTGCCCACGCACAAACGGCCGATCCTGCTGCGCCGCGCGTTGCAGTCGATCAGGTCGCAAGCCTCGACCTTCACCTCCTTTGAAATCATGGTCGTGTCCGACGTCATCGATGCCGGCACCGACGCGGTCTGCGCCGAGCTGTTGACCGGTGCGGACGTGTACGTACGCCGCAATGGCGCGGCCGGCCCATCGGAAAGCAGGAACGTGGCCCTGTCGCTGGCGCAGGGACAGTATGTGCTGTTCCTGGACGACGATGACGCCTGGCATCCCGGCTGCCTTGAACAGCTTCATGCCCAGCCGTCGGTGCGGCAAGGCGATCCGGTCTACTTCAACTGCTCGGTGGTGACAGAGCGCCGATTGCCGGAGGGGCCGCAGCCGTTGTCCGAGGTGCAATTGGATCTGGTCGGGCGCCTGACCGACGAGGTCTACGTGAAAAATCAGGTTCACATGTCCTGCTTCGCCTTTCCGAGGCACTTGCTGGAGGGGATCGAGTTCGACCCCTTCATGCGCGCCTACGAGGACTGGGACTTCCTGTTGTCGATCTTCGATCGTCAGATGCCGGTGCATGTGCCGTTGCTCGGGTCCCGCGTGTTCGAAGTCGTGGACGAGACCTCCGATCGTCGCGGCAGCAGCCAGAAGGCCAACGACTTCAATGTCGTCCTCGACTACATTTACGTGTACCGCCGCCACGGCGCCCCACGGGAGGCGTTGAGCCAAAAGCGCGCCGAGCTGCTGCGCGGCTGCGGCATATCGGTCGGCCCGGACATGCTCTGATGTCTTCGGATCAATTTCCTTCCGGGTTCGATGCCTTGCAAAGCCGCACCGTGTTTTGCCTGTGGACCGGCCATGAGATCATGTCCGAAAACCGCCTGCGGGCGATCTGGACGATCTTCAACAACACGGGCTGCCCCGTAGCCTTCGTCAACAGCAGCACGATCTGCGAATGGGTGAAGCCTGAATCTGCTCTGCACCCGGCTTTCCCTTATCTGAGCTCCACGCACAAGTCAGATTATCTGCGCTGCTACCTGATGCACCACTACGGGGGCGGGTATACCGACATCAAACCGACCACCCGCAAATGGGGAGAGTTCTTCGATCAGCTCGAAAACACGGACCAGCTCGCCCTCGGGTACACGGAGCTGGCGCATGGCATCCCGCATATCGAAGGTGAATTCGGCGACCTGCTGCGCAGGTCCCACGCCGAGTTGATCGGGCTGTGCGCCTTCATCTTCAAGAAAGGCACACCGCTCACCGAGCGATGGTTGGAGCAGACCGAGCGACTGCTCGATGCCAAGCTGCCCATGCTGAAGCGGCACCCCGCCCGGCACTGCCAGGATCAGGCCGGCGTGGTTCTGCCCAATGGCGAGACTTCGAGCTATCCGCTGCGCTGGGCGGAACTGCTGGGTGAGATTTTCCACCCCTTGATCTTCGAATTCAGGCAAAGCCTGATCAAGGCGCCGATCGAGCCGATTTTCGGCGAGTACCGCTGATCCCGCCGGCTTTTGCGGCAGGCCATTGCTGACGGGCCGCGGCGTCGCAGTTCGAGGAATTGGGGCACGGTCACCCGCCAGTTCGTTCGAAGGCTTCCGTGAATTCTTAGGCCTCGAACGCATCCGCATCCAGACGCAATTCCCCATCGACCCGAGAGGCAGCTCGGTCCGGCAGTCCTGCGCGAATAGCGACCCCGATTCCGCTGCTTCCTAAAGTTAACGGACAGCAAACCGAAGACCACGGAGGCCCATAGGTCGGGCGCCAGGATTGCTGCGGGAGCCGCCGGCTCTGCTCGGTTCCGCTAAAGGGGTTAGGCATGACGTCAATTCTTACAAACCTGTCCGCCGCGCAAGTCGGCATCCTGACCACGTCGCAGATCCACTCGCTGACGGGGTCGGACTGGGCCGGTCTGTCAACGGCACAGGCAGCGGCGCTGACTTCGGGCCAGATCCAGGCCATCACGCCTTCGACCATTGTCTCCATCAGCTCTGCCGCCATCCAAGCCCTGACCACCTCCGCGGTCCCCGGTCTGACGGGCACGGAAATGGCCGCGCTGACCAGCACGCAGGTCGGTGCGCTGAGCACCGCCACGCTGACCAGCACGCAGCTCGGAGCGCTGAGCGCTACCTCGGTGGCGGGCCTGACCACGGCCGACATCGCCGCGCTGAGCACCACGCAGCTGGCGGGTCTGT
>Ga0210394_10001628_pt1 | contig 34708 bp, 28 predicted proteins | sample IncBWC12MmetaG_FD_160121 | JGI IMG/M metagenome (GOLD analysis project Ga0210394, IMG submission 160121) | Forest soil microbial communities from Barre Woods Harvard Forest LTER site, Petersham, Massachusetts, United States - Inc-BW-C-12-M | ecosystem: Environmental > Terrestrial > Soil >... | reverse complement strand
GACGAATTGACGAACTCCCTCTTCGGGAAGAAGGAAGCCGGCGGCAAACGAGTTCGCTCGCACTTCCCGCAGGTCGTTTCGCTCGCTTTCGCGGCTCACCATGCCAATCGTGTCCTTATCCAGCAAAACGTGAGCATATTCGTGACACCAGGAAAAGCGGCGCCTTTCTGGAAAATGTCTGTCATTAAGGACAATGAAGGGACCGACCCTCGGATGGCTGATCGTGAGTCCGGAAACAGGCTCCGGCATGGGGACGGTTCCGGTACGGATGCCTTGCGCTTCGATCAGGGAAGACGCATCTCCAAGCGGTGCGGAGCCGAGACCCAATCTTCGGCGTTCCTCGAGGGCGACGTGCTCGCCGATCTGAATGGCTTCCCAGCGGCTGCGGGGAAAGGCGTGCGCGTAGGTGGCAACAGTCACGGTGCCCCGGCTGATGCCGAGCAGATCTTCGAGGTTCGTCAACTCATGCCCGAGTGCGATGCAGTCGCGAAGGGCTTGCTTGACGCCATCCTCGCCCACATCTTCGTGCGAACGAAAAAGCGCATGCACCACATCGTCTTCGGCAAATTCATCGGCGAGCAGGTCACGGATGTCTCTGGCGAAGAGATACGCGAGCGTCTGCAATTCGAGCCCCGACACGGGACGTTTGCCCTGCTCAATCTGCACAACGGTTGGCCGCGAGATGTCGAGTTTGTCCGCGACTTCGTCCTGCGTCATCCCACACGATTCTCTTGCCTGCCGGATGCGGCGGCCCAACTCGACCTGATCAATCGCCATAGTTCCTCCTAACAGAGGATTGGAAGCGAGCTAGGAGTGAGTGAGTCTAATGCCAAGTGCGAGGCATAACCAGCGAGAAGTCCCGCGAGCAAGCCGGAAAGAAAACGGAAAATGAGCTCAAGTGCGCTGTATCCGATCTGGGGCAACACCCAGGTTGAGGCCGCGCGCAACTGGGCGTAGCGTTGTGCTTCCGCACGAAGATTTGCCTGCCATTGTGGAAGCTGCTGGTTCATGAAATAGCCGGCGGCACCGGTGAAGCTCATGCTGTGCGCTTCGGCGCGATGGCGCGGAGAATACGGCGTATCAATCCAGTCGGGAAGCAGCCCTCCGCCAATCCCTCCAACCAGCCCGCCAGCGGCTTCAGCCAACACATAAGGACCAGGCTGACCCCACGCATGGTAAGTAGCATAAGCAGCCCCAGTCACGGCTCCGACACGAAGATGGACATCACGGTTTGGCATCTGCATCAAGCTCCGACAGAACATTAACATAATCTGGCATAAATTGGAAACTATCGTTATACTACTGATACAGGGCTTGATAATCGCCCAAAATGCGGTCAAATCATCCAGTTGTGGAGGACCTCGGCCATGCACAGGCTCACATTCTATCCGCTGGGAAACGCCGACTCTTGTCTGATTGAGTTGGCGAACGGCCAGAAAATTCTGTTCGACTACGCGGACATACGCTGTGAAGACGACCCGGAAGACCTGCGGATCCCGCTCGGCGAAGAACTGCGAAAGAATCTCAAAGACGCAAATCGCGATTTTTTTGACGTGGTAGCCTTCACGCATTTAGACAACGATCACATTTGCAAGGCGTCTGAGTTCTTCCATCTTGAGCATGCGGAAAAATATCAGGGAGAAGGCCGCTCTAAAATCAGGGAACTGTGGGTTCCCGCCGCCGGCGTAATCGAAGAAGGATGCACGGACGAGGATCGGATCATTCGTTCCGAAGCGCGTCATCGCCTGCGCAGCGGAAGAGGAATTCGCGTGTTTTCACGTCCCGGCAAACTGAAGGAGTGGCTCGAAGGGGAAGGTTTGACGATGGAAAGCCGTCAACACCTGTTCACCGACGCCGGGCAATTGATTCCAGGATTCTCGTTGGGCGGGCAAGAGGTGGAATTTTTCGTGCATTCGCCGTTCGGCAAGCGGTTGAACGAAGTGGAAGTCATCGACCGAAACATCGATTCTCTGGTGGTACAAGCGACATTTACCGTAAATGGCGTGGCGACGCGAGTGCTCCTCGGGTCGGACTTGGAACACACGGCGATCAGCGACATCGTGGACGTTACGAGGGCAAAGAAGCGCGACGAGCGTTTGGAGTCCGATGTCATCAAGCTTTGGCATCATTGCAGCTACACGGCGATCGGCCCGGAGAAGGGCGAGGAGAAAACGGAGCCGGTCGAGCAGGTGAAATGGATTTTCGAAGAGAAGCTACCGAAGAATGCGATTATCGTTTCCACCAGCAAACCGATTCCTTCCGATGACGAAGACGACCAGCCGCCGCACCGACAAGCGGCCGCCTACTACAAGGACTGTGTCGCCGCCGTGGGCGGAGAGTTCAAAGTGACGATGGAGCATCCGTACAGTTTCAAACCTGAGCCTCTGGTCATCGAGATCGACGGGTCGAAGGCACGAATCAAGAAGCGCTATGTTTCCGGTGCGGCGGCGGCGGTAAGCTCAAGATCTCCACGTGCGGGAGCGTGATGGTTGTGTCGTACGTGGAAGCGCCCGGGGCCGTGATTCCCACGGGCGATATGAAGCTGGCAATGAGCGTATCGCTCTGCGGGTTTCTCTCGTCGCGGGTAAACCCGCATGCGGCGCTGGTGGAGGTTCGCAGAACGGCGGAAGAGAATGAAGTGGTCGTCTTTGAAGTTGAAGTTGAGGTCTCCCAAGTGCGGCGCTTCGACATTCAACCCCGAGAACGGCTGGCTGTGGTCTTTCGGAAGACGGAAGAACTCAATCCGGAAGTGCTTGCCCTCAGAAAAGATTTCCCCTACGTGCCGCATCTCAACCCTCGAGATGAGGAAATTCCTCGGAGCCTTTGCCTCTACGAAGAGAGCTTCGACGAACTGAAACTGACGTGGACTCCGTCGGCGTTTGTTGAACGGGTTCGATGGTGGCTGTCGGAGACGGCAAAGGGGACTCTCCACGGCGATGACCAACCGCTGGAGCCTATATTGCTGGGCAATTTTCCGCCCTTGGTACTTCCCTCGAATTTGATTGATCGAATGACGAGTGGTGAAGGGATTCTGGCGCTCAGTATTGAACATCGCCAAGGAGGAAGCCGACCGGTGTACGTGGCTGTGGCCGGGAATCGAGCGTCGAGTTTTGCGGCATTTTGTTTTATGTGTCCGCCGCACGTTCATGGGGTTATTCGGACACACCCAAGAAACCTTGCCCGGCTCAACGAGATTCTCGAAAGCACGGGATTTCACCTGATCGAGGAACTTCGCGGCCGCATCGCCGATTGGGACGCGTCGGTCGCACCGCTGAATGCTCACACGATTGTTGTCACCCTGCTGCCGAAGCAGAGGGAGGCAGGGGCCGAACCTGAGACATACGAACTTTGGGCGTTTCATATTTCCAAAACGGTAGGCGAGTTGGGAGTTGCGTTGGGCATTCTCGGACGCTACGGCAATTCCTTCGGACGAGTCTTGGGAGGAGCAAGCGATATGCAGGAGATTCAGGGGACTCTTGTCGATGTTCTGAATCCGACTCTTGCTCTCTCGCGGAAAGGCGCGGCCGCGTTGAACGGGAGCGAGCCTCGCGATCTGAAGCTCGCGGCGATTGGATTGGGCGCTCTCGGTTCGCACGTCGTCAACAACCTTGTCCGGGCAGGGTTCGGAATCTGGACCGGGATCGACCAGGACGTGATGCTTCCGCACAATGCGGCGAGGCACGAACTTGGGCAACGCGAAGTTGGTTGGCTCAAGGTGCAGGGGATGCAGACTCATTTGAACGCGATCCTGGACGAGGCAGCCATGCCCGCAATCCTTGAGGCGGACTTCCTGCGCCCTGGCCCACGGGAGCCGGAGCTCCTTCGTATGCTTTCCGGTAGCGATGCCATTCTTGATTTTTCCGCTAGCCTCGCGGTGGCTCGCAAGCTCGCTTACTACCCATCGAGCGAAACGCGACGGTGTTCCGTTTTCCTCAACCCATCGGGCGCGGACGTCGTGCTTCTCTGCGAAGACGGGAAGCGGGCAAGCCGGTTGGATTGGCTCGAATTTACGTATTACAGGGAGTTGCTGGGCAACGTGGCCATGGATGGCCACTTCAATCGCGAGACCGGTCGGGTCCGATACGCCCGGTCCTGCCGCGACCTGACCAGCCGAGTCCCGCAACATTTAGTCGCGTTGCACGCTGGCATAGCCTCCCGGGCGTTGCAGGAGTGTTTGCCAAAAGCCGGCGCGATCGTTCGAATCTGGCGTTCCGACCCTTCGATGAACGTGCAAAACTACGACGTGAAAACGTCCCCAGTCCTGGACATGAAGATTAACGGTTGGCACGTATGCACGGACGAGATATTTGCCGGGAAACTACAGGAGTACCGGAAGGCGAAGCTACCCAAAGAAACAGGAGGAGTTCTGCTTGGCGGGTTCGATCAGGATAAACGAATCGTGTATCTGGTTGATGTGATTCCGTCTCCCAAAGATAGCGACGAATGGCCGACGCACTACATCCGCGGCACGGAGGGGCTCCAGAGGGCAGTCGCCGAAGCAGGCAAGCGTACGGACAACCTATTGCAGTATGTCGGTGAATGGCACTCCCATCCTGACGGGTATGCGACTGATCCCAGCAAGGATGACAAACAACTCTTTCGCTGGCTCGAAGAGCACGCGGCGCGCGACAGCAGTCCCCCCGTGATGATTATCGTCGGGGAGAAGGACATCCGGGTATTCGTCAACTCAGTGGAAGATTGGGCGCTGCTCAAAGCGGAGCGGTAAAGGAGAGACGCCGGTGTTTTCGAACTTCAAACTTGGAGTCTACGAATTTCTGGGGCTAGTCGTTCCCGGAATGATCGCTCTTTGTGAAGGATGGCTTGTTCTTCGTGGCTGGGGGCTATTTGTGGGCGCCGTCAATGAATTGCGGCCTATTTCATTCGCGGTATTCGTCGCTGCCTGCTTCGTGTGCGGTCACTTTGTTCAGGAACTGTCAGATTGCTTTGTGAAAAAGATTCGCGGGACAAGGTTCCTGAAGCGGGGCCGAGATGATTTTTGGGCAGGTCCCGAAGCTGAGGCGGTCAAGAGCACAACCTGGGCGGAGTCCGGGATTACGCTGGCCAACGTGGACGCGGCATTCGACTACTGCTTGACGAGACTCGGCGAGAGTTTTGCGAAACGCGATGTCTTTCTCGCCACGTCGGACTTTGCTCGGTCATGTGTCGTGCTTGCATTTTTAGGCGTTGCGCCTGCTGTGCGACTATCGCTTGATCGAACTCATTCGTTTCATTCGTTCCTACTATCGTTAACTGGCTGGCTGATATTGTTGCTTGGGGTAGCGCGGCTCTCCTGGACCCGGATGGTGCGATTTCGCGGGTTCTCGGAAACAGGGGTATTTCGCGCATATCTGGGTTCGCGGCCAATAAAGGAATCACCAAAACAGGGAAAATAACCTCAACGAACGACTGGAGGAACGTTTGAGTTTTCTTGCGCCAAATTCCAGATTGCAAGAAGCGAAGGTTCCCACCGCCGGCTCCATTCGTTCAAGTCCCGTGTTTTTGCCCATAGCATTCGGACATGGCGTTCCGACCCTGCATACGTGACTACCACTCCGCACGGAAACGGCGAGCGTTTTCTGGAGTCATATAGCAAATACGCCGTATTGGGCTGGTGGAGAATCTCATCGTAAAACTCAGGGGGCTTCATCCATGTTGCTAATGGATCATTCGGATCGCTTGGGCCTTCCCGAAGCTTGATTGCGCTGACGTTCGGGAAATTGGAGTCCGTTGGCATTCTAGGACCGATCGCCAACTGACGGCGGATCATCCAGCCAAGGCGCAAAGGACGCCAGAGCCCACAGAGTTCGGCCAGCATCGGATAAGCGATGACTGTCAATTGCTCGATAAGAACTCTATGAGGTAGAACCGCTAGCGTTTCGTATTTCGCTGGATCGTGGGCTGGAAGGGATTCGTCCGTTTTGTGGAGGTCCAGGGAGCCGGTCGAATTTCCAGGATGTAAGGTGTAGTGACAGGTGCCAGTGTCGAGCTTTGCCAGTACTTTCCCGCTGCGCATGAACTTCAGCGTGAATTCCTTGCCGTGGAAGATCGGGTCTTGAAAGCGAAGTTCCATAAGACTGCGAAGAGGAACAGTGGGCGCGAAAAACGAATGGCGCGCCTGAGAGATGCACAACCATCTTAGCGCAGTCGGCATCCCGGACGTAACTTGTTGATTCCGGTCTTCAGACTGTGAAACGGCGGAATTTGTAAACCTATGGCCCTGCGGATCTAGAGGGTGAGCAAGTGTAGCGTCGCCTATGAGCAAGAAGAGGGAGCGAAGCCTTGTTGGTCCCCCTCAGCGGACTGATACAAGGGCAGACACAACTACATCGCTGACGTTCGAGTGACGTTCTAGAATCTTCTCGTCCTTGTTGGCCTTGGACACGCCGACAAGATCACCGAGGGTCGTGACCTGCTTATCAACCGCAAGTAAATTCCCAGCTAGAATAACTTCGAGCGACGTAGCGTAGGTTCCACTCTGGCCGGGGGCCGGGCCAGATTGAGGCAAACTGGACTTACTAATGAAGACGACGCCGGATTGCGACGAGCTAGCGGGAATAAGTTGATGCGACATCACGTCTAGTTCCAAAACCCTTACATCCGAACCGGCCGGAGAGCGCGAAGGAAGCGTTATTAGACCGACTGGTCCGATACGGAGTAGAGTCAGACCGGATTCGTGGCGCGATGCGATCTGGGCGACCAATTGAGGAGCCACGGATTCGATTTGACGTCCACGGACTGCAGACTCGTCCTTCGACTGCGTGGTACTCGATTCCGCGGTCGGGGCGACTTCTTTCGCCACCAAGCGAAGCGAGGTCAGCTGCATCTGATAATTCGAGTTATTGCGAATTGTGATCTGGACCGCCTTGAATATTTTCGCTACTTCGGATCCGAATACGTCGCGAGTCTCTCTGTCTCCGAGGAAAGATGCGGTTGCATTCAGAGCCGAGCAGCTGCCATCAAATAATTTGTTTATGTAGTGGCTGCGGTTACCCGCAATTTGTTGAACGCATGACGCCTCTCGCTTCTCAAACCGCAACGTCGTGATGTCTGCCCCGGGAGGATAGCTGATGCAGTATTTCCCTCCACCTTGTGTGTGAGAAATGTATGGATACCCTGTCTTGTTGCGGTATAGAGAAACTTCAGCACCGTCGATTCCTTTGCCGTCGGTAGGATTAATTAGTTGACCGAACACAGCTAAGGAGCCGGATCCTGCACAAGTACTCTTGTATTCATTGAGTAGGCGATTGATCTCCCCCTGATCGTCTGCATCTTTGCCAGCAGGTACCTGGGCGGAGGCGGACGAGGTAAGCAGAACAGTCACGACCGCGAAAGAAAGCGTGAGTTTCATTTTTGGATCTCCTCTTCTGCGGAACAGGAATCGCGCAGTCTTCCAGGTCCAATGGATATCAGCTTCAGCTTCTTCATGTCTGGATAGGTGTAGCTATCCAAGTTGGGCACCGTCACTCGAAGGAAGATGACGGCGGCGGTTTTCTCGGTGGGCAGAGGGAATACGACAGATTGGTTGTCCATCACCCTGGCAGCGCACGGCGGTATGGCCTTTTGCTGGTCGCGACTTTCGTGGATGGCGGCCGATCCGGTGATCGGATAGGTATTCGATCTAACTTCCAAGGCAAAGCGCTTACTAGGGAAATAGGGCTTACTCCAAGTTACCTGAAATATCTCCACAACGACGCCCGATCCACCCTTGACAGTGCGTCTGCTTGCCTCGTCCAAAGTTTCGCCTAACAGCGGGGCAAAGGTTTTGTCGAGTTCGTCAGGCCCTTTTTTTTCAAAGTCGACGTGCGCGGGGATGCGCCAAGCCACTAAGCTGCGAGCCGCAAAAAGCAGCGACACGAGCAGAACAAGCGACATCGACAAAGCAATCCGGTGCCTTCGCTTGCGAATCCGCATCTGGCGGACCAGCGCTCGCTTCTCTTCTGCGTCTGCGTGTGCCTTCTGTACATCATCGTAGCTCGGACCGTCGTCCAAGTTCCGTTGGAGCAAAAACTTCAAAGCTGAGGCCTTCCCAATGGCCAGGAGGAATTCCTTTTCGTTGGCAGTCAAACGAAAATCGACCGTGCCAATAGGACTCGTATCTATGACGACGACCTTGTCTATATTGGCGTCGACTGTCTGACGTTCCTCACCATCGATGGCAATATCGAGCAATTCTGAACCGAACGAACGTTTGTTCCTGTTGTCTGGCTTGCCTAGGTACAGCCCGACAAAGTTAGATTGTGGATGGTCGGCCAGGAACTTCGAAAGCGGGAAATTATTTCTGAGGCCGCCGTCAAAGACACGCCGGCCATCGATCTGCATGGGAACAAAAAAAATGGGAATGGACATGCTGCAGCGAGCGGCAAACGCGGCGACGGTATCTTTACGCTCCCCGAGGGAGTCAAAGGCGACCGTTCCCGTGCCCCAGCGTGCAGCATAGATCAAAGCCCCGTTCAAGTTAGCCATGGGGATCTCAGAAAGCTTGGTGATCTTGTTGTGAAGTAACTCCGCGAGCCAAAGTCGAAAACTTTCGCCTGGATAGCAGCCTTGCTGAAAAAGAAGATTTATTGGTATTTTCCAGGTCGGCGAATCCATGAAGTCGCGGAAGTCCTTCTCAAGAAGCAGATCTCTTAGTTCCGATGGAGTGTACGCAGCAGCTAATAAGACTGCTGCAATCGCGCCGGCCGAGGTGCCCACATGCCGGTCGAACCAAAAATACCGTTCGAGCTCTAACAGAGCACCTGCGAACGCGAGCCCCTTGACGCCACCTCCCTTCATGACGATTGCGTGGGGTAGATCACCGCTGACAAATTGGCGCATTTTGCGAAGGGCCGCGCGCTCCTCTTCGCTTAACCGGTGTGCAACGTTGCCCAGTGGCGGGTGGTCCAGTTGTTTCATACATTCGTCACATACGTGACCGCTGTCCATAGAATTGCGGATCTCTGGCTTGAAGATCTTCTTGTGAAAGTAGCAGTCCTTTCGATCGTCATCGTCATGGGCTTTGATCAAAGGGTTGATGAAACTCATGGAATAGCGCGTCAGGTAGTAGCAGCAATAGCGACTCTCTTCTCTGACGTATTGTCCCGCGCCAAACATTGTCACAACAGCGAGACCCTCGGCAGCTTCATGCGAACCAAAAATGTTGCCGAGCTGCGAGGACTGCAGTGGTTTTGTCACGAAAGCGACGATGTAAGGCCGGTTGCCGCCAAACTTCACTTTCTGATCGCGTAAGAACGTCCAGATCTCGGACGTTACATAGCTCGATCGCTCGAAGGAAACTCCCTCTTGCCGCTGAGTTGAGGACGTCAGATGGAACCGGAATTCGCTTTGCAGGCCATTCAACGCAGCGGCCGAGCGCTGCAGAAGGGGGTAAATGTCGGCCCCTATGCTCATGAGTTCGATGTCGTAGCCCATAAATGGATCAACGCGACCTAGGCCGAACAATCAATCGGGGATCGTCATCACATAAGAGTTCTTTGGTTCGGCCATTCTGGAGCCGGACGCCATACTTGTAGTCTCCCGCGGAAGAGGCCGGTCCTCCTTCGATCCTGCCCTTATACTCGGGATTGGCTCCGGGCTTTGTCTCGACAGTCCGGTTCTCCCATTCCCCGAACGGGCTTCCTGTATTGAAGTACACCGTCCATAGGAGCGGATCTGCGGGCTGGCCGTCACGAGCGTCATAGTACAGTTCCCAAGCGACGTTTTCGCCGACGGAAACAGTCGCAGGATCAGGATGGATCTCGAGGGGTTTTCGTGTTCTACCGGAAACGGAAATGTTCACGAACGCCTCCCTTCGCATTGCAGGATACAGAGGACCATGTGCCCGACATGCGGATGATGGAATACACGATCATGTACTACGTTAGAAAGTCCTCGGATTCTAACGAAAGTATGAGCATCTAGCTACAAAAATTGATAGAAGAGGATGCTCCTAGACTGGACCGCAATAGACCGTGCAATCCAGTGCCAGGGCACCGAAGTACGACGAACAGAACGGATCTTCCCGGGTGTGCTAACGAAGCTACAACGGGCTAACGAAACGGTACAGACGTGCTGGTTGGGTAGAGTGGCGGAGACGATGTGGCTGGCTATTACATCTATATGATAGTGTAGCCGACAATACCTCAGAGGTGATTCCTGTGCCCAGCCCTCTCGATCGTCGCCTATTTTTCCTATTGATCTTGACCATGGTCTGGAGTGTGGCCATGGGTGTCGAAGCGAATAGCATCGCTGCGGCCGACCATGTGCCGGCCGGCTGCTACTTCAGCGGAAAGCCAATTTTGGATGTGGAGTTGGCCGAGCGGCCCGAGTGCTTTGTGGCCGTGACGACCGAAGGAACTGCGCCAGACAAAGTCGCGCACAACCTTCGCCTCGTTCGCTTGAATACGCGGATGGATTTTCTGTTTATCGTGTTGTACTGGCTCGTTTTTATTCTTTTCGTGCCCGCCCTAGGCGGCCGCTGGACGAAATGGACGGTCATCGGACTCATTTCCGCCTCAGCCGCGCTCGATGTGGGGGAGAACCTGGAAATATTCAAGGGGCTGGCTCGCGTTGCGAGTTCTTCGGCCATCGACGGTCTCCTGCCACGGGACTTCTCCTTCTTCAAATGGGCGCTCCTCGGAGCCACACTGGGCCTTCTCGGCGTTCTGGTGTGGTTACGGAAAGGCCGTCTCTATCGCCTGACGGCAACCGCGCTCTTTGTTTCGGGTGTCCTGACACTCCTGGGCCTCGGGATTCCGCACGTAATGGCCTACGCCGCTTATGGCTTCGCTCTTTCTTTTTTGCTCATCCTTGCTCGCATGTTCCCGTATCCAGCGGACTCCGTCCTGCTCTGGGTTGAATACGCTTATCTTCTGCGATTCCAGATTTGCCTCGCAGGAATTCTCGCGCTTGCTCTGCCTCTGGCCTATTGCTTCGTTCCCAGCCTTTTTCTCGGCGTGTTTGATGCGCGTGGCTTCACCTCGTTTGTTTTTGTGGTTTGGGCGGCGTTCCAGCTGGCGTGGACCATCCTGGTGACGAGCCGTTTGGTTTTCGTGTATGGGCCGGACCGGTTCGTGCGCGCCACGTCGATCGCGCCGAAACGAGTCGGCGTTGGCCTCGTCGCTTCCTTCGGTTTGCTGGCTTTGCCGGCCGTAGTGATCCTTTTCCACGGAACGAGCGCATTGAACTTCCGGGGAAAGGTCTTGGCGACGATTCTCGGGTTGCTTCTTGCGATCGGCGTGCTGGCGGTTACCGCGTCGCTCCATTTCGCGATCGAAGATCCAGGCAACAGCGCCGACCTCATCTTTCCCTCCTTCGGATTTCTCACCAAGACGGAACGACCGAAGTCCGCGTTCTGGACGTTCATCGGGGCGTATCTCGGCCGGCATCTGCCGGTGGATCTGCAAGCGGGTATTCTAGACACGACGGTCGGCAACTCGCCAAGGCTTCGATCGGGGCATGAAATGGCTTCTATTGCGCTGGCCATATTCTTTGGCCTCTATGTATTCCTTGGAGTCTTCTTTTCTCCTGCCTGGCGGAACCCCGAGAGAGAACCTGCTGCGCTCTTCTTTGTGCTGTTGCTCCTCGGCGTGCTCACGTGGCTCTTTTCCGGCGCGGCTTTTTTTCTCGACCGCACGCGCCTGCCGGTGTTTAGCACCCTTCTCATCGTGTCTTTTATGACTGGGGTGCTCGGAACCGATCACAAGTTCGCGGTATCGGAGAAAAACGTCGCGGAAAGTAAGATCAGCGCTTCGCTCGTGATTGAGAAGTGGAAGGAAACACGAGGGAAAGACAGCAAGACCAATACCATTCTGGTTGTCGCCACGGCGGGAGGCGGAATCCGAGCCGCTGCGTGGACAGCGGAAGTGATGACGCGACTCCAAGGAAACGGCTGCGGAGCCGTAAGCGACTCATTGGTGCTGGTTAGTTCGGTTTCGGGCGGAAGCGTCGGATCGATGTTTGTGGTGGCGCCGTATTCGGGAAAGGGCGAATATCCGTCGGGCAAAGATGAGTTGAAGGCTATTCGGTTCAACACCGAGCGCTCTTCGCTCGCCGCGGTCGGCTGGGGCCTCGCGTACCCTGATCTCGCGCGAACCGCGCCCTTCCTGGGGGGGTTGGTTCCGGAAACATTTGACCGAGGGTGGTCGCTTGAAAACACCTGGGCCACGGGCTGGAGAGAGAAGGGACTGGACACTCCGACTCTCAGACAATGGCGCGAAGACGTGCGCAAGGGGTTGCGTCCGGCAGTGATCTTCAACGCAACGGCGAGCGAGAGCGGAGAACGGTTCCTTGTCGCCTCGAGCGATGCTTCCTTTGCAGGGGCGAGACAGTTCTTCGAGCTTTTTCCTACGAAAGATCTGGACGTATCGACCGCGGCGAGACTCTCAGCGACCTTTCCCTACGCCTCGCCGCTCGCAAGAGCTTCCGATGGTTCCGTGAAAACCGCGTACCACGTCGGCGATGGCGGTTACTACGACAACTCGGGGCTTTTGAGCGCGGTCGAATGGCTCGACGAAGCGCGCGGCAAGCTCGAAGGCTACAAGGTCTTGCTGATTTTGATCGATGCAAAGGCGGGAGCGGCGAAAGATGGCAGTTCGTGGTCGTGGCAAAGGCAAATCGCAGGTCCCGTCCAAACGCTCCTCAACGTACGCAGCAGCTCGCAACAAGTGCGCGAGTCGATCGAACTCAAGATGGCTGTCGAATACCTAACCGTGGCCAAGTCAGATGCAAAGGAAGCAAGCGCCAAGGCCCGGCTCGAAGTCATTCCCGAATCGTTTCTGTTCTGGTCGCCAACCGACCCAGCCCCGCCTCTGTCGTGGCATTTGACGGATTCTCAAAGGAAGGAAATTGGCGGTGCCTGGGCGAGTGAGGACAATCAGAAGTCTTGGCGCGACGTGCGCTCAACGCTGGGTTGTGTTGTCGACCCGGAGATTCTGAAGAAAGCACAAAAGAATGAGTGAGATGACCACTGCGACCTATCAGCGTAGTGTTACTATTAATCACCTGTAACCACCTTTAAAGGGAGCACAGCATGCCCGAATTTGCGGACAGGCTTACCCGCCGGACACTCACCGTTCTGTTTTTTGTTATGCTCTTAATGGGATTTGTTTGCCTCAGCGGAGCCGCTCTGTACCTCTACCGGTTTCAATCTCAACTCTCCGATATTCCATCCACAATCGCCCAAGCACACACAGCTTCGGGGTCTGTCACCAAGTCGCTTCCCGAACAAGAAGTTGCGGCGCTCGCCGTGTCTTACGAACGACGCATCGAACTCCTCTCGACGGGTGTTTTCGTCGGTTTGGCATTTGGATTTCTCGGGTTTGCCTTGGTAGTGATTGGAGTGCGTGGGGACATTTCAGCTGAGGGCACGCAAGGGCCAATTTCACTTAAGTTGGCGCATCTTTCTCCGGGAGTCCTCGTGATTATCGCGGCAACTGCGCTTGTCGCGGTCTGCACGACGCGCTCTCTTCCGCTCGGCATGAACTCAGGCGGCGGCCCGAGCTTGCCAAGAATCGATCTTCCGCCCGTACTTACACCCGCATCCGAGGAAGCTCCAGGCAATGTCCCCAAGCGAAAAGACAAAATATCCGCCGTCAATTCGTCCGATCCTTGGGTGGCGATCGATTCTGCCGCCGTGAAATGCTTCGCGCTACTCAACCAGGAAGCTAACGCCGTTCTTCCCGACGACCAGCATCAGCTTTGGATGAAGCGGACCGCAGCGTTCCGGCGTCTCGAACTAGCTCTTCGGGATTGGATTTTTACCGATGAAGGGCAGAAAATAATCCAGGAAGGCGGTATTCGCGGTTTGAAACTCGCCTTCCGACTTGCCTTATATGCGGAATATGCAGATGATTACAATCAAGCCCGAAATTATTTCAACGAGTGTCTACACGATAAAAACCTGAAAGATCCGAAGGCAACTTGGAACGGCAAACCCATTAGCTCTCTCGCGCCCTCTCACTATAGTCGTTGCGTGACCGCTGTTTATTCAGCGATGTCATTGATGGATGATTCATCACAGCTGCCTACTCAAACGCGCAATTTTGAATCTAGCGACGCTGTCCAAGGCTATTTTGTCGGTTCTATTGCGCAGTCGGCTGCCGGACCGCGCGAGCGCGAGGAAAAAACCTACGCTGGCATCCTCGCTATTTTGGATGAGAAGGACAAGGAGTGGGCGCGGCGCGACAGCAATGCTTCGGCCATAAAATTCCACGCTGATCCGTCTGAACTCAAGAATGATTCGGGAAGGCCTCAGTAGACTTCGGAACGTCGATTGATTGCCACAATTTACGCAGCGCCAGGCCAACTGAACGCGATTAGGTAAACGTGCATCAAAACGAAGTGCGACTATGTCAGCGGTGTCCAGCCACTGGCGGTCCTTGGCCCATACATCTGCCAGTCCACGGGGGTGCGCCGTCCTGATTCTCGGCCAAGAAAATTTACGACGTGTAAATAACTTTCCAGGAAAACGGAATCAGTTCTGCCAGCGTCCCATTTTCCGGCCTTCTGTTCTGGATTGATGATTCCCCTGTCAAGAATAACTAGCCTGTCGATGCAATCCCGAACGACGCCAGCCGACTTAGCTGCTGCCTCCAAGCGCAAGTATTCCTTGCCGGCCCATTGGGCGTCGTTGGCGAGGTTCGAGGTATATCCAAATATCACGCATAGGCACCTGGCGCGGTCGTCTTTGGCACTCGATCCGTCTTTGCGAGCGGCAATAAAGGGGCGCTTGAACGGCCGAAGTGCCCGAACTTTTCCAGCCGCCTTGTATGCGCTATTCAACTCATCTTGCGTAATCGTCGTCTTCACTTCGATGATGCAGTAGAGTGCTTCACATGGCAAAAGGAGATTTTCGCTTCCGGTGTAGATGGGAGCGCAGCGCGCCTGGTCATATATGATGAAATCCAATTGTCCGGTTCTTGTGTCACGGAAGTCGATAGCCTCACCCTTCCCCACGCCGAAGTTTCTCGGGAGCATCGCGCGGAAAAACTCCGCCAGTGAAGCGGCCCGTTCATCACCGCGAATCCCTTTATGTCTGAAGCCAGCCGCGTCTGCAGTCTCCAGTAGAAGTCGCTGCTTCGCCTTATCCATCACGGAGCGAAAAACTTCACTAGGAGATCCCGTTCCTCGTGGCATAGTTACTGGATAATATAACGGAAAACACAGAATCGGTTTGCAACAGAACCCGCAAGTTTAGGTTGAAATTCTTACCTTACCTATGCCCTGCTGTCACGGCGGAAGCCGGCATATGAATCCCGTTGATCCCTGTGACCTTCCTTAGATTCAATGTGTTGTGCGCTAGAATTGCTGGGCTCTAGAACCATCTGTGGCAGCCTCGCCGATGAACTGGAATGACGACAACCTGTCGGGGTGTTCGGCCGGATTCTTCATGAAGACTGCGACGTTGAAGCCCCCTTATGAAACAGTCGTGAAAACCGTTGTATGTTCGGTTGCACAATAGTTGCACAAAAGCCCTATTGTCAGAGCCAGGTCGTAATCGGACCACCGGTTGAACGTACGCCAAGGTCAGAATCCCCACCCAAGTCGAAGATCCGTCGTGTAGGCGGAGCTGTCGCAACGCTTCAAGGACATGACCCCTTCTCGCGAAAGTGGCCTCCCGGAATCCCCATGCAATAACTTTGGGTTACCGGAGACTCGCATTGCAGCTGTCCCTGTTTGTCCACGTACTTGCATGAGCCGACGGGGTCAACTTGGGGGGCGGTCGTGATTGTGGCGACGTGATCGGCAATTTTCGCGCTATAGCGGGCAATCTTCGTAACAGCCTTCTTAATACCAGCGAGAGCATGCACATGTATGTTCTTGGCTTTGGCAAGCTTCGACGAAGACGGGCTGCGTTTCTTATTGCTCCTTGGACTGCGACGCCCCTTTTTTGTAGCCATTTTCGCCCTCCCGTGATTTATTTGCATGCTGGACTACTATCGTGCTGGATGGTCACACTGAGGGTGCTGGCCAGGTAGTTCTTGCGAAACCCAGTCGGCGCGTTCCCAAGATAATGCTCTTCCTCGTTTAAGCCGAGACAAACCCAAGGATTTAGCTTGTAATTCGGCCCGACTTTTCCAAATGCCTGAAATGCATGCCCGTTGTTGAACATGGGCACAGGCTCAAGCTCTCCTCCGATCGAGAACCGGCCTTTGTTATAACGCGCTTGCAGATCGATTCGCATGCCAGCGAGATTCAGGGATGGTGAGGAACTGTAGAGTCTCTCGTTCACGTACCGAACGTCTGATTGTGCCCGGAAGGAAAATCCTTTCACATTTCCAAAAGTCCGGCTGAACAGACCAACTCCAAAGCTTTTCTGCAGAGCCAAACCTAGTGACGTATTAAAAAACATGTCCGCTAATCCGTAAATTCCGGCTCCTGAAGGGTCAACAAAAGCATGTTTCTGGATGAAGCGACCATCCATGGTGTCCGTTGTTATAGACGGTTTGTTGATTTTTGCACTCTTCGTGTGTTGTCCGGTTATATCGAAGTTCGATTCGTTGAGTTGAGTCTTCTCGCAAACATAAGTGGTCATGAAGCCGCCAAAGGCGTATTGGCTCTGTGTCCCGAGTATCACAGATTCGCCTGGAGTGGTCGTAATCCCTAGCGTCCAAATCGAAGGCCGGAGCTTGAGGTGTGAATCCAAAACCTGGGTGTTGCAAGCCAAAGCGTTAGAAGCTGCTCCCGGCTGATCACCGATACTTGATGTCTCGGTTGGAGCTTTGTTCGGGATTGCGGAGGAATCGGCTACATAGGCGAAGGAAGCAACCTTCGTAATCTGCTTGCCGCCGATTGTTCTGGCTTCCTTGATCATCGCCAAAGAAACGGTCACTTCCCCCATCGCTTGGGTCAGCATGCGAATTGAGTCATTAGTGAGCTCCTCAATTCGTCCGCTAACACGATCCCCATTCAAGAGAACGATCTGATCTGAGTCGGCATTGCGACGTAATTCAGCAGCGCTTTGCGCCCGACATGGAACGCAGGCAAGCAGAGTGATGAAAAATGTCACCACGGTTTTGAAAAAGTGCTGAGGAAGGGCAAGCATAGTGCGGAGAAGATACCCAAGCGGGTATCGACGTGTCAAGTCATTAGAGTTCTAATTGACACGGAATCATTGCTTTGGTATTTTCTTGCACAAAAAGGGACGAGATGTGATCCGCGCCGCTGTTACTTCGGCTTTTATGGCTGCTGAGAGCACCGTGCAAATCAGTAGCGCACCATTCCGAAAGCCTTGGCGCACATGAAGGAGGAAACGATGGCAACACCTCCGTTCGAGCACTTAGTGGTATTGATGCTGGAAAACCGTTCGTTTGATCACATGCTCGGTTTTCTGAAGAGTCCCAGCTATCAGATCGAGGGCCTTGATCCTAATAACCTGGCCACGAACGATCCTTCCGTCGGAAACGTGCCGATTCCGGTGACCAACGACGCGCGCACGGTAAACGATTTGAATCCCGATCCGGCCCATGACTTCTTGAACGTGAATGTCCAGATTTTCGGCAACAAGAGCGGCACGACTGCAGGGCCGTTAATGCGAGGCTTTGTTCGAGATTATGCTGCGGTCAGCAACGACCCCGCGAGGGGCCCTAACGTGATGAAGTGTTTCACGCAACAGACACTTCCGGTGCTTTCAACTTTGGCCAAGGAATTCGCGGTCTGTGATCATTGGTTTTCTTCCGTCCCGGGCCCGACGATTCCCAACCGGCTGTTCGCTCACGCGGCACATTCCGCTGGCTCTGCGACTCAAGATGCGATTCTCGCCCCTCTAAAGCTGAAGACGATCTTCGAGATCATCGATGATCCCAACAACCCCTTCAGTTTTCGGATTTACGCAGGAACCGTCGGCGGCACCATTCTCCTGGCAAATCTCTACATGATTCATCACCAGGATGGATTTCACCCTTATGAAGAGTTCCGCAGCGATTGCGCCCACGGGGATCTCCCGGCGTACACCTTTATCGAGCCCCGGTACGACGACGATATCGCCAACGGCGTCTTTGCGAACAGCCAGCATCCCGACTTTCCCGTGGATGAAGGGGAGGCTCTGATCGCTGACGTCTACTCGGCCATCCGCAACAGCCCGCTTTGGCCGAGCACTCTTTTGTTGATCGTCTACGATGAGCATGGCGGCATCTTCGACCACGTTCCGCCGCCGGCTTTATCGCCCGACCTCAAATTTCCCCCGGTTCCGGCATCCGCGAACCCGGCGTTCCAATTTGACCGCTTGGGTGTACGAGTTCCCGCGGTGTTTGTTTCGCCCCGCATCAAATCGGGCACGATCCTCCCCCAGAGATTCGATCATTGTTCGATCGTGGCCACGGTACGGACGCTCTTCTGCTTGGACAAAAAGCCGTTCAACTGGAGAGAGGCGCAGGCCGCCACTTTCGATAATATTCTTAACCTTAGCCCCGCTAACATCCGAACCGATAACGTCGTGCTGCCTGCACCGTTTGTTTCCGCGGGCGCTCCACCTCAGCCGCAAGTTCGAACGCCAAGCGACCTCACGATGTACGTGGCGCAGTCGATTCAAGCCGCGGCGGACGCGCTCGGCGTGAAGCTGAACATGCACGTGAACGATATCTACTCGGCGCAGGATGCAGTCGAGTTTCTGCGACAGGCCGCGGGCCAACTCGACAGCAAGGGGTGATTCCATGGCGCGAAACTGTGTAGCCATCCTTCGGTTCGTATTGATTTGTGCGCTTCTATTGTGGGTTCCGCGGTACGTATCAGCGCAGCGCGTGGAGGATTCCTGCCACGCCTTTTTCGAGGATCCGCACCAGGCGCTCGATTGCGCGGAAGCGATATTCACGCAAACCGACATTCCTTATCATCTCCCGCACCTGACGCTGTCGAGCGTCCCTCCCGACAACGGGTTGCCGGTCGGCATTGTCTGGGAAAAACGGAATTACTACGTGTCGTCGCCTTTCTACAACCCAGACCAAGCCCTCAAACCCGCAGAAGGCTACAAATCCCTGGTCGACGCCACCGCTGCAGCGGTAATTTCGACGAATGCGTCGTGGTACGTCACTGGAAGTGTGACGTGGCTTCCCCCAATTCACTACCATAGTGAAAACAGGCCGGGTGCGGAGACTTGCCACCGGCTCTGGGTGTTCTGCTCGAAGCAGGTATTCGGCGTCCAGTTCTCGATCACTCATCGCTCTCTGCAAACGATCTATTTCAATGGCTTGGGCAATTCATCGCCCAATACGCAGTTCTCCTATCGACAGAGTGACACCTACGGGGGCGCCATCGCCCGGCTGCCATTGTTCGATTGGCTCGCCGTCGAAGGTCAAATCGAGAATCGGAAGCCCGATATCAGCTTCAGCAGCGCGTCGCTCGCGAGCGGATCCATCAACGAGTCCACCGCTCCTGGGGTTTCGACGCAACCCGACTTCATGCATTACGCCGCCGCCGTCCGGACGCATGCGCAAGCGATTTCCGAGCCGGTCACGACGGACCCACCGGTTACTCCTCCGGGAACCACGCCACCGCCGCTGATGAAACACAAATTCGTGTGGATTTTTGACAACGGCGTCCGGCAGCACTGGTTTGTCGACGAGGACACGGGGCATTATTCTTTCCGGCAAACGGTCATTGATGGGGAAGAAATGGTCAAGCTGCATTCCGTGATCCGGAAGTTCGTGCCGCCCGATTCCATGACCACGGGGTTGAAAATACTCAAGCATTTCTGCAACAGTCGCGCCGGCGGGTTGAAGCAGGACGACGAATGCGATTTTGGTGAATTACTTTTCCGGCCGTATCTTGTGCTGTCGGATTCGAATTCCGGCGTTGTTCCGTTTTACCTGCAGCCTACTTTGGGCGGATCGGACATCGAATCGCGGTTGACGTTGCGGGGTTTCAACGACTACCGCTTTCGTGACAAGGACGCTGCAATGGTCAGTGTCGATTACCGGATTCCCGTATTCGACCCCATCGGCGCGATGGTGTTCTACGACGCCGGCAACGTCGGGAGTTCCGTGGACGCATTGTCGTTTGCGCACGCTCGGCAAGATGGAGGCGTAGGCGCAACATTACGCCTGCAGAAAACTGTTGTCGCACAAATATATCTCGGCTGGGGCGCGGGACATGGGTCACACTTCGGATACAATTTCACAAAATTCTTTTAGTCACCAATGCGCAGCGCAAAACGATCTAGGGAGTCGAAGCTCTCGCAAGCTTTTCTGTTTTGTCGAATGTGGATCAAGGCTGGCGATAGCGTCTTGAATCGCGCAGGGTGATGCTGGCAGCACGGATTAACCCGAGGGCCAAGTGGTGCCTGTTCTCAATTCGGATTGGGCATTCCCGCCAACGGATCTGCATTTCCTTCAGCCAGCGTCAGAAGAACGACAACTCTATGTGTTAGGTGGTGGATAGATTCGGGCTAAGCTAATCGGAATCCAAGAAATTGGCTGGACCTGATGTTTGTTACAGTAGTTTTTACTGGATGAGCAAAACTATTTGATTGAAGCAGTTGCGCTTGAGCTTGTGACGCTCATGTGCGCGAGGGGCCGAAACGCTCAGCTGTCACCAATTTGTCACTAAAATTGGTGTAGAACAGGCCAAAGTCAGTGAACTTCAAAAACCTGGAAATGATGCTATCTGATGGCTGGCAAAGGGATTTAGTTGAATTTTGTATCAGTTAGCGAAGTGGCCCGTTGGCGTTAGCAAACCGCCGCCTTCAGCCTCTCGGCCACCTCTCCTACAACGGTGTTTGAAACCGTTGTAAATGTGATTTGTACCGCATCACACTCACGGTTGGGCGTAGCCTGAGACAATTCGTTTCCTAGCCTCTTCGGGGCTCTGGGGGTCCCGCCTGGACGTTTCTATAGAGGCCGGAGGTCCGACCAGCATTCCAGGTGGGCATCTCTCACATCGGACGGGATAGAACGCGTTCCAATTGTTTCGGGGTATCGACGATTGTCGGTTGCCACTGGCTAGCGGTTTGTTCCTCCACCCACTTCGCCATCGTTTTCAAGCTGGCTATGAGCCACTCATCATGGGTCACAAAAACGTGATGGCGCACTAGCGCGGCTGCGTGATCAGCGTCAAAGGAGAGCCCGCCACTCGGGATTTCGCGAGCGTTCATGCAGCGTTGCATTTCGAGGATGATCACCTGGGCGCCAAGATAGGTTGTCATTAAACCCTTCCTTGCACTGGCATGAATCAACTGTGTAATCACACGACGCGCTATAGAGGCATCGCCCAGCTTGTCGCGCTCGTCCGCTTCGATAATATCCTTTGGAAGGGATTTACAACCTGTTGCGCTCTGGATCTCCGGCCATCGGGAAATGATGTGCGGTATGTCGAACGTAAGTTCCAGTTCCAGCGGCAGGGCGAAGACTGCGCCTAACAGCGCTCCGATCTCAATCCCTCCGTATGATCTGGCGATCATGCTACGGTGTTTGTCGAGTTTCGCCGCAGTTCGTCGGTTGAGTTGGGCTGCACGTGCCGTGAGTTGACCGATTTCTTTCTCGATTTCAGCAGTCGTCAACTGGTCCAAATCCGCGAGGGGATCATCATTCGTGGTCTCCAGCGTTTCGGCAGCAATCACCATCCGCTCGACCCATTCGTCAGGGGCAAGGGCAAATCTCGCGTGTAGCAAGCGATTGAGCGCCTTCGTATGCCGCAATGACTCAACCAGGGGACCAAGATGAGCACCGCTGGTAGACGCTGTCAACGCAAGCGCCCCCAACCACGTCTGGCGTGCAACGAGGCCTCGGTCGTCGAAGTATTCCCGGTATCGGATTGCGCCCGGAGCAAACTTCGTCAGAAATGTGAAGAAATCTTGAATTGCTTCGAATTCATGTCCCCACCAAATGCGCTTGGCGTCGATCAAATCCAGAATCATCGATGCTAGGGCTTTGCGAACTGTTGGATCCGTGGCTTGGATTGTTTCGATGACGTTAGTGGGCCCCGCCCAGATCTGGGCCCTGCCTGCCGCTTGCGCTTCCAGAAGCACGGCGCCGATCGCTGACTTACGCCAGTCACCACTTCTGAGCATACGGCCATAGGCACTCTGATCTAGGTAAACGTTGCGGTAATCAGGCAGGGGCGCGTCTTTTGCCGATTGATAGAAAGTCATTCCCGCTTCCTTGTGTTCGTGCAGGTAAGGAGACGACACTCACGGTTGGGTCTCGGGTGCTTTTATGAGTTTACCTTGCAACCTGACCGTTGCTTTATCGCCTACCGAGCTAACTCGAATCGTCATTTGGGTTGAGCCTCCTGCCACGCCGAGCATGTCTGGAATCAGCATTACTTCGGCGCCTTCGTCAGAGTAATACGAACAATGAGTCTCGCCACCACGTTGCATTTCAACTGAGACAAGGTTTTTGCCAATGGTCTTGCTGTGCCGTCCGGCTTCCAGGACAATTTGTCTGCACGCGGCACTTATCGTCCTCGCTTCAGCACCTTTCTTCAGCAGGCCTTCCAATCCTCGGAAATGTGTCTTCAGTTTCTCAGCAGGGCAGTCACCAAACACATTTACGACGTAATGCCGCTCCGTCAGATTTCTGAAACGTAGGATCCAAGCCTGAAAACGGTGGGTAGCGGCTGGGGCGTCTGAGAAAGAGGGAATATGGTGCTTCAAATCGGGTTCATGAGCTTCGAGGGAATCCAGAGTGGAGTAGTTGGAGATGACGCCAAGGAAGGGTTCCGATTTATGCCATCCTCCGAGTAGGAAGTGACAACGCTTATCCTTCAGGTTCAGTGCTCCGAATTGACGAGTCGCCAATTCAGCGAGTTTCTCGACAATTTGATCCGGATTGAGGTCCACTGCACTCATTCCGTACAAAACCTTGAATATCCATTCGGCTGTGCTGTGGTCTTTTCCAGCAGTTGCAAGGCCGCACCATCCCAGTACAAATTGCATTACCCTACCCGTCACGACTAAAGTCTTGCGGAGTTCCTCGGAGAGCACCGACTGGTCTGACAAGGACGACAGCCGCGTATCGGAAACCTGGACTACGCTCTTCGGACTGACCGTGGTAATCACGAAACTCATTTGTTGCCATCTCTATTCTACCCGGTCCCTCTATTCTATCGGTGGCGTCCTGCAAGGCGCTTGGCACACTTCAAACGCGCACCCGGTGAACCGAGTGGTGTACGAGTACAGCGGTTTAAAAAAACCGTTGCGGATCTCGTGTGAAGGCTACCTTGGCAGGATAGAGGGCAATATTCGAAATGACCTCAGACTCCGCTGTGGTAAAGAGGGTCCTACGCGATGGCGCTTTGCAGACTGGCGGCGCGTGTGTTTGCCCGACCACCACTGGGTGAGACAGGCAAAGCCATGCGTGCCAGTTCGATCTCCCGGTTGATGTCTTCCTCACGCACTGGCGACTCCAGGATCAGCGGGATGTTCTCTGGAATGAGGGAAGAGACCGCCCTGAAAGCGTCTATGGAAGCACTGGAAATTGGATCGTGTGTGCTACGGCTGTTCACTTCACTCACGTGAAGTTGCCTAAGACGGTCGCCAAATGCTCGCAAAATCAAATACGCTTCGTTCATGGTTGGATCAACCTGGCGACAATGTCCTATATCGAAGCACAGACCCGCCTCCGGTAACCTGGCGAAGATCTCAGAAAGTTCCCGCTCCGTTCGTCCGCAAATATTGCGTTTGTCCATATTCTCGATGAGCAAGAGAGCCCCGAAAGAATTCCAAAGAGCAACATCTCGGATCGCGTCGGGGTGAAGAACGATCCGCCACCCTCGGGAAGCAACAGTACCAAGCAGATCGACAATCTCCTTCTCATGTTCCTTGTCAAATTTACTGGGGGCATGAACGGAGATGTACGTGTAATCCTGAAGATCCAGAGAATCGAGCGCGTTGATAAGCGGCGCCAATTCCTTTTCCCTCAATGCCGACAACTCGACCGTAACCGTATGCTTTCCCCTTAATACAGTCAATCCTTGCCGGAAATCGCCATACGCCAAAGCTCCAGTCGAAAATCCAATTGGTCTCATCAGAAAACTCCGTAGAAAATTGTAAGGTCGCGCAGCTGTTCGTTATCGTAGAAGAACAGTGAAGTTAAACCTTCCTGGAAAACTCGGCTTATGGTTCGCACTTCTCCGAACACGGAGTCGGTAGGTATATCTTCGAGCGAAAGCTTCTTCAATCGTTCCCTCTTATCAACGTCCTCCAGGATACTGAGAAACGAATTATAGGACGAAAATAATTTCACTGCAGTGTCCTTTGTAATGTTCAACTCCAGCAGAAACGTCGCAAGAATTTCAAGTGGGGTTTTCTGAACAAATGCCCGCAAGTGTTCTTCCATTGCTATCGTGGAGTGATTCTTCTGCAGATCCTCACGAACCGCGGGAGCGCTCATTATTTCGCAACTAAAACAAGTGAGCATGCCTGTGGCAAAAATGAGTTTTCGGGACATCCGCAATTTTGCATTTCTCAGCCCCCACCCATGGCCAGCTTGTCCTCTCTGCTTGTCAACGAAATCGACGGTAACCGTCCTCCAATAGCGGACGATGTCGTTTACCAAGATGCGGGGAACTTTGAAGGGAAGGCTTCCATACCGGAGACCCCGATCGTCTTTGAGATATCGGCTGAAAATGTGCTTCAAGGTTCGCGTATGTGCGTCGGGCTTGCCAAATGCTTTGGACTCCTGGATCAACAGCACTCGGCGTGTCGTATTTTCGTTCGTGTCCTCCCGGCCCCCGATTTTCTGGACGAGGTCGTGGCTGAAAGTCATGCTTCCGAAGATGCCACTTCTTCCCGGCGGCGCGAATTTTTCCTTTTCTAACTGCGCAGAAACTTCTAGCGCTACTCGCAAGTGTTCGGGATCGGCCTGACCATCGATAAGCAATGTCCAGTCCACGTCACTCTGTGTCCACTCGTCCCGGGCCAACGATCCAAACACAACAATCGCCGCATCCGTTGAAGACAGTCGGTCAAGCACCTTTTCTAGCCGGGAGTTTGTCTCTGCCGTCTTGGCGCGAGCTTGCTGTATTGCAGTCCACTCTTCTCCCACCTTCGTTTGAAGAGTCAGAATCGGATCGGATTGAACTGCGGTTCCCATGCTTTACGTATTGTCCCACGTAGCCGGACTGTTTTGCGTTACCTGCTCGATCAAGCCCTTGGAAAATTCACTGGGCGAATAATTAGCGAATATACAGATTTGGCCGTGTCGCGTCAATGTGATAGCTCCTTTGCGATTCACCCGTTGCATCTTGGCACTGTACGCCTTCCGGAGATCGGCGGAGGGTTGAAACTCGACGGGAATCTACGTGTGGCAGCACTCCACGTTGCTACCCTAATTAGGTAGAGGTCTAGAGTTCAATCAGCCCGTAGCTACAACGGTTTATGAACCGTCACCAGGGCGAGAACAGACCTCCCGTGCAAGTGGCACTGAGGCTGAACCTACCTCAAAAGTCCTTTGTTTTTTGCGTGGAGGAGTTTCTTCAGGATATGAAAATTCAGCGCAGAGATTAAGGTGCTCCGATCTCTTTTCGCCGGGAATGGAGCATGAGGGCCACGGCTGCATTCATGACTACCAACGTCGCGGGGTAAAGCCATGTTGCCAACGAATATGATTCGAGCGCAAGAAGAGAAGGGGCAAACTTAAAACTGTTAAGCCAAAATGAGAGCTCACTATCACCGTAAGGTGATTTCCAGCCCTTCTTGACCGTAGGAACATATCCTATGAGATCTACCATCGTAGCCAGCACAGCCGACCAAGTGGGATTCTTTGTTGATAGGTAAAACGCGAATACGAGCAACCCTGCTAGAACGCAAAATCGATCAAACCAATCGAAATGTGAAAAGTCCCATTCATACTTTCGAAGGCTTAGCGCGCAGATTAAGAGGCATATTATCGCTGTGAGGCCAACAACCCAGCTGCCAGCTCCCGCGCCGTGTGTACGCTGTACGAGATAAACAACTCCGGTTACAACCCCCCAGAGGAACCAGGAGAATGGGTGCGGTCGCACGCTCTTCAATCTCAGCGTCTTCCAGATGTATATCGTGTATGCGGCCAGCATAATGGCCACGGACAGGCTGCCCATCGCCGACTTGAAGTTCATTCATCCGCCTAACTGCATATCGAAATCAAGACCGCTATTAGCTCGAACTTCCAAAGCCGGTTGGAAAGCCTTGGCCAGCACAATTTTGTTGAGAATCGAGCACCCTAACCCCGATTATGCAAGAGTGTTCGCCGTGATACTGGGCGCCACGCCGCACGAGTCCGCGCCCATTCGGGATGCCACTCCGCTCGCAAGAGAAAGAAGACTCCTGGTCTAGTTGATGCCCACGGCCGGAGGCAATTCCACTTCGGTTCTATCTTGATGGATCTCTTCGATCTGAAGCCGCAAGCGTTTGATGATTTCACGGTCTACTGTCGAGCATGAAAACGAAGAAAACACCGAGCAGGGGTAGTTTGGATTGGTGTCATTTAATGGAAAGGACCCAACAATGAAGATCGAATCGTCTACCGCGATAATTCTGTCGCCTGGCATCGTCGGATACGTGTAGATCTTGAGGCGCACTCTGTCTTTTGCTTCACGAATTGAACTATTTGCGGCGAAGCTTTCACGCAAACGCTTGCAATCTTCGGCGAACGTCCTCGCATACAGTCTTTCGAACTCTTTGAAATGTTTCGAGACCCTGACTTGATGTCCCGTTTTTTCAAGTAACCGTTGGGCACCAAACGGCTTCGCTGGGTCCAGCATGTGGACGGAAATTTCAAGGGGGTGCTTTGTCTTCTTTAGTGCCCGGCTCACCATGGGGACCAAGTCAGTCGCCTCGTCATAGTGACTGTCAATGATCTCGATGGACTTTTGAGCGCTGGAGATGATGTTCTGAATATCTGTGTCATGCCAGCTATCATAAATTCTAACCTCGGTGGGCCTCGCGGGAGACGGCAACTCCCGCCCACCACGTGTGGCCCTATTCTTTGAGCGTTTCTTGGATAAGACATCGGCGCGCTTTTCACCCATGTCGAATGAGGCGGCGGGAATCAAATCACGGTGGCTGCTCCTAGGACGTCGCAGTACTTGGACGCGGAATGCTTCAGCGTAACCGAATTTCTTCAATGACTTGGGTGTCGCATGTGCTTCTACAAAGAAAACCAGCGCGTTTGCTTTGAGCACCTCAGGATCCAAGTAAATCGGCTTGTCTGACTGGGATTTGTGACAAGCGCACATGGCGAGCTTTGTTGCGATGTGGTCCGTAATGTCTTCGGTGACGTTGGGGGAAAAGGAAGTGCGTCGCGTGTCAAGCTGCGGGATGTAGTATTGAAGGACGGTCTGCTCATTGAAGCATCGAATTGCCACCGTAAATACGGTTTCATGGTCCGGGTTGTTGTCCTTATGATGGACAAAGACCGTATCAGGCTGCCGGATTCTCTTCAGTTCCTCAAACCACCTCTGTAATTCATCCTTCTCCTGATCCAAGTAGCGATCAGGGATATTTCCAAATAAAACCCGGCCGTTCTCTTCAGTTAGGCCGAGCTTGGCCGCGGCTTCCTTAGCTTCGTCTTTGCGGTGGGGCCCGGAATCTGAGGCGATGGCGAAACTGATTTCACAGCCAAGGGCACTCAGTTTTGCCGCGGTTCCACCGCAGCCGATTTCGATATCATCGCAGTGCGCACCGATGAATAACACCCTCGGTCCATAATCAACTTCCGTACTTTCTCGTTGGAATCCAGTAACGACTGACATGTCTTCCGTCGGACCTATATTTGGCAGAGGTGTGCCCGGAGGTTGCCCATGCGGGGTGCTCGTTGTGTTACCGAGTGCCTGAAGCTGGCTTCTGGATGTTTCGGAATCGTAGCTGGGGGTCGTCATGAGTTGAGTCCTCCTTTACTCGACTTGGTTTGTCTCGCCAGAATTCATCCTGATAAGAACACACTACCCGATTGCAAGGTTTTGCAAAGGCTCTTTTTCAGTCAGATGGCAATCTACGCCAGTTTCTAGTCACTTTCTAATCGCTTTCTCGCCATTATTCTGATAACCTCCTTCGTGACATGGCAAACGCCGGAGTTCGCGGATATCTGAGAGCTTGCAACCCCAGCGAGCTAGCCAAGCTGAGGCATATTCATATCGGGATGCAAAAGGAATTGGGAAGTCTGACCTCGACCGTCTCGCGGATTGAACGCGATAAGCGCGTACGGGAGGCGAGCGCCAAAGCCTACTATGAGGTGTTGACCACCCATGGTCTCACGTTGCCGTTCGATAGACTTTTCAGATTCGCCTCAGACCAGCATCGAGGGATTTCCTACAGTTGGGCGCAGATTTCAAATGGGGCTTATAGAGTCGGAAGGGATGTCTTCGAGCAATTTCGCGCGGATACCATCCTCACTTTTCCCGGGCCAAGCGCAGTCTTTGCCAATCTCTCCATGGCTAGGGCGCTCTCGAAAGAGGAACTTGTCGGCATGCGCGTTTATACCGCTTTTTTCCTCGATAGCGAGAAGCCTTCGGTTCCCGGGTTCGACAGGATCAAAATGGGAAAATTCAAAATGCTTGTGCCGGTCGGATTGACAGCCGATGACCCAAAGCGGAAGAGGAGAATCGCGATTGTCGATGATGCTGTAAGAACTGGATGGTCTTTTAAAGAACTGGTCGTCTACCTTCGGGAAAAAGGCTATGCGCGAGCCAATATCAGAACCGCGTGCTGCGTTTGCTATCAGGGTGTTAAGGAAGTTCATAGGCAAGAACCAGATATTTCGCATTTCCGCCCTGCTTCTCTAAACTTTGCCATGCCGTGGGGTAACTCATTCTCGTTCGAGTCCTGCTTCGAGAAAGGCGCCGAAATCTGATGAGCTCACTGGGACACTTCGAATGAGGGCGACGTAAACGATCCCAGGGGGGCCTGCGTTATGAGGCGGAGCGGAAGGAGGCCAATACTGTCGCGTCGCGACAGTCCCATCATTCAGTCCTCCGCCGGCAAGGTGATTCGTATCGGAGGAAAAAGAGTCAACGGAGTGAAGCCGACCGGTATGCCGGACGGGGATGCACCTTGTTGCGATCGACGTACTCTACAAGATCCGCCTTGTGGAACCGTAGGGCACGGCCCAGCTTCACGAATGGAATTGTCCTCTGCCATACCCAACCGTAAAGCGTCGATGGCGAGACCGCCAAAAAGTGGGCCGCTTCGGTGACGTTCAAGAGCTGAACGTTGTCAGGATGCTCAGAGGGTGAGTCTTGCAGGGAGCGGCATGGTTGATCGTCTTTCACGAAGCGAGGCCTGAATCGTTCCCCATCTTTTCACCTCTTATAGGCGGTGGGAGCACAGTCTCTCGTGTCTCTGGGAACCCGGAAGGCGCGGTTGCCCTACTAAGGTATATGCACGTCAGGGCCGAGTTGTGTCAGCCAATTTGGTCCGCTGCCTCCCCAATTCTAGCCGTCCGTAATTGAATGGAAGTACACCGGTGAAAATCCATAAATGAGCATAGGGCCAGAGCTTTCGTGCCCTATATATAAGGATAGGAGCACGCGGCGCAGACGCGATGACAGAGGCGATCCATCCGCCTGCAGGCCGTGGAGGTAGCTACCTTGCCCCACTAAAGCTGCGGTCCAGCTGAGACAGTCGTAACTGTCTGAATTGATGGTCCATAGAGCATTCCTGTGGTAGTCGTGAAGACTGACACCTTATAAGATGACGGCCTCCCTGTGATAGTCATCCCGCAGGATGACACAGATTCGTTGAGTTCCTACTCGAACAGGCCGGCTTGAGCAGAGAGATCTTCAGGCTCGAAGAAATTACTTAGGCCGACGCCGACTAGACGAAAGCGCTGCCGCGGTCCGAGGCCCACGCGTTCCCGCAGCGAGAGCGCTATCGCCGTCAGTTCCTCGCAAGAGGAAGGAGGAGACGACGGTGTGTGGCTGCGCGTGAGGATCTTAAATTCCGCCGTCTTCAATTTCAGCACCACAGTTCTCGCAATTCGGCTTTCCTTGCGCGATGCGGCCCAGGTCAACTCGGCGAGTTTGCGGACCATCGGCTCCGTCTCCGTAAGCGGCACGTCGCGTTCAAACGTGTCCTCCGCCGAGATGGATTGTGTAGGCCGGTCGGGCACGACTTTGCTTTCGTCGATGCCACGCGCCAATTCGTAGAGACGGGCTCCGTAGCGTCCGAAGCGACTTTCGAGCACGGACAGGTCGAGGCGTCGCAAATCCGCGATTGTGTGCACGTCGAAACCCTTGAGCTTTTCTTCCGTCACTTTTCCGACTCCAGGTAAACAGCCCACTGGCAAGGGCAGCAAGAACGCGTCCACCTCCTCGGGCTGAATGACAAAAAGTCCGTTTGGTTTCTTCCAGTCCGACTCAATCTTGGCGAGGAATTTGCTTGGTGCGACGCCCGCGGAGGCCGTCAACTGAAGCTCCGTGCGAATCTGCTCGCGAATCGTGCTTGCCACCTGCGTTGCGGTCGCCAAGCCGGTCTTGTTCTCCGTAACATCGAGGTAGGCTTCATCAAGCGACAGCGGCTCGATGAGGTCGGTGTGCCGACGGAAGACATCACGCACCTGTCGAGACACAGCTCGGTAACGGGGAAAATCCGGAGGCAGAAAGACGGCGTTCGGACAGAGGCGTTCGGCACGAACGGCGGGCATTGCCGAACGCACGCCGAACTTCCTTGCCTCGTACGAGGCCGCGCACACCACAGAGCGATTCCCGCGCCATGCCACGATGACGGGCTTGGCGCGCAGCTGCGGATCGTCGCGCTGCTCGACGGAAGCGTAGAATGCGTCCATGTCGATATGCACGATTTTGCGCTGTAACATATCAGGACCATTTTAGGCCCGCTGCAGAAGTTCCGGCCACTGGCATGGACTACGAAACTATCCTCGAACGAGCGCGCGCCGAAGCCGGTGCCGAATTTGTCGCGGTTTTCGCGCGAGACCTAGCATACGAATGGTGCGAAGTGTACGAGGCCATGTCGTGCCGGGCGACAAATATCGTTCGTTTCCAATGCGGAATGTTTGAGTATCTGTACGATGACTATGCTTCTCTCGAAAGAACGGGCCGCGTAGCTTACGATCCGGTGATGGAAGCGCGATTGGTCGCCGTGAGCGGATATTCCTTGTTTCAAGAAAAAGCCCGCGACGACTTTCGCTTGAAGGGCTGGGTGGGCGCTACTGAGAAGACATTCGGCCGCGAGTGGGACAAAGGGCACTTCATCGCTCACTCCATCGGCGGCGCGGTTGATCGTGCCGAGGTCAACGTATTCGTGCAGTTGCGCGCCCTGAATCGGGGGTGGTCGTCAGAAGGAAAGCGCTTTCGTGAGATGGAGGCCTACTGCGAGACTAATCGCGGAACATTCTGCTTCAACCGCCCGATTTATGACGATCAAACGGCGCGGCCGGCGTTCTTCGAATTCGGCCTGATAAAACGTGATGGTGGATTGTGGATGGACCGTTTCGCAAACCACTAGGTGAGACGGCCGCTTGACAGCGGCGAAATTAATGGCGAGAATATGGCTAGATTAATGGCGAGATTGCGGCGAGCACATGGCGAGAAAATACATCCACGAACTTATCGGCTGGCCTGAATTAACCTGGGATTCAAAAGCTCTTGCCCCTTTGCTCTCTGAAGTGAGACTGCAACAAGGTCTATTGCTCGGTAAGATGCGGGGCTACGGTTTTGCTTCCCAGTGGACAGCAACACTAAAGGTGCTGACGGAAGAAACGATAAAATCCAGCGCAATCGAAGGGGTAGTTCTTGATCCAGAGAGCGTCCGCTCATCTCTCGCTCGCGGGCTTGGGCTGGAGGTTGGGGGACTGAAGACCCACAAGGACCGGTATGTGGATGGCGTTGTGGAGATGATGTTGGACGCAACGCAGAAATTCAAAGAGCTGCTGACCAAGGAACGCCTATTCGATTGGCATGCAAATCTGTTTCCCGAAGTCCGTAGGACCGGGGATAAATTTCGGGTGGGCGCTTGGAGGGACGATAGTCAGGGCCCTATGCAAGTCGTGTCAGGGCCAATCGGTCGCCACAAGGTTCACTATGAGGCGCCCGCGGCTGCGCGCATCGACAGAGAAATGAGAAAGTTCCTCAAGTGGTTGGACGGGAACGAACAGCAAGATCCGCTCTTGAAGGCCGCAATCGCACACCTGTGGTTCGTCACGATCCATCCCTTTGAAGACGGCAATGGGAGAATTGGAAGAGCCATCGCCGAGATGTGCTTAGCCAGATCGGACGGCAGTGAACAGCGTTTCTACAGCATGTCTTCGCAAATTCTCGAAGAACGAAAGGACTATTACAACGTTCTTGAAAAGACCCAGGCCGGGTCGTTGGATATCACGGAATGGCTGACATGGTTTCTCGGATGTCTGGACCGAGCCATCGAACATTCGAGTCAGATCTCAGACAGTGCTCTGGAAAAGGAATTGTTCTGGCAGGACTTGAAGAAAAGGAACGTCGTCCTGAATGACCGGCAGAAGAAGGTTCTCAATAAACTGTTCAGTGGATTCGAGGGAAAACTGACCAGAGACAAGTGGATGAAAATAACGAAGACTTCTTCGCGAACTGCGCTCAGAGATATCGATGAAATGATCGCGGCAGGCGTCCTCGAACAGGAAGAGGCCGGCGGAAGAAGCACTTCCTACAGGCTAAAGAGGGCTACAAAAACCCCTGAGCAGGATTAACGGCTATTCGGAGCCTTCGGTTGTGACCCGTGGAAGTCGATCAACTCAGCGGCGGTTTGGAAAACCTCCGTCTTGTCGGGTGTGGGGATGTACTTACAACGACATAGGGTACCGTTGGTTTGAGTCGATGCAATGTGAATAGATCACTTCCGACAAGCCGACTTTCCGTTACTCATCCAAGTAGTTCTTCACATGTGTCGGTCAAGCGTCGGCTCTTAGGGCTGCGCGCACTTGCACAGGAGCAATAAAGTTGCTGGCCAGAAGATAGGCGAACAAGTGTCCAAGGGGCGGCGCGCGACGCAGTTGGGTGCCGGAAACCCATCCATTGGCCTCACTCCATTCCCAACCGGACGCGGAAGCCGTGCTGAGCCATTCCCGCAGATCCGCGGCGGTCATCGGATAAGCGTAAATACGGACGTTCTGCGCGAAGAGACGACCGAGGGCCTCCAGACGGCAGCCTTCGAGATTGCCGTATAAGTCCTCAATTGCTCGTATGAGCAGCGAAAGACCTACCACGAATCGCACCGGCGACTTGGTATAGCGATTGACCAGCGCGGTCATGTGGTACAACTCGGCTTGCCGAAACAGGAGCACGTCGCCGCCTGTCGCCAGCAAGGCAGCGATGCGGCGCAGCAACCCGGCGATGTCCGGAGGAGGCTCGTTGCGGACCAGCGGCGCAACCGTCAGGCAGAAAAAACCAGCGGGCGCCGCGTGCCCCTCGCCCATCTCATTCCGAAACTCCTGAATGCCGGGAGCCAACAATCTCGTGTGAACTTGCGCGTGCGCTTGATCCGCGTGGCCGAAGTATCCCGGCGCAAGCACGACCGCTTTCTTGTAGAGCGCCTCCGTTGGCGGGACGCCCGGCCTGTTCGAGGAGAGAAATACCGCCTCGGCGAGTCCCGCGCATACCAAATGCGCTAGCAGCGCGGCGCGGTCCCAACTTTCGAACGCCGGCCCGCGAAAATCCAAATAGTCGATCTCGATGCGCTCCTTGACGACGTCTTGCGCCAAGCCTTCGAGAAGGGATTCCTCGCTTTGCAACCCATAGAACGCCGTGTAGATTAGATTGACGCCCAGAATTCCGATCGCTTCCTGCTGCAGCACATTGGAAGGATCGAGCATATTCACGTGTAGCAGCAGGTCGTTGGGAGGGCCGCCCGGCTGCATCTGAAATCGCAGACCCATCCAGCCATGCGGGTCGTTGGTTCCCGCGAAGTTGCGCGCCGATACCGTGTCAACAAACGAGAAAAATCGCGTTTGCGGCCCTCGCGTTTTGCTCAATTGCGCCAGTAGCTCGCTCCATTCGTGCTCCAGCATCGCCTCCAGTCGCTGCCGCGACACGTACCGCGATCCCGAGCCGTAGAGGTCATCGCTGACTTCCTTGTCGTAGGCGGAAATGGTCTTGGCCACCGTGCCAGAAGCCCCTCCGACTACCAGGAACCATCGCGCGACTTCCTGCCCGGCGCCGATCTCCGCAAAGGAGCCAAACGTAGATGGATCAAGATTCAGAGTGAGCGCTTTGTGATGCGTGTCCAATTTTTCAGTGGGAGGCATAGCCAAGCTCCGCTCGGGTAGCTAGAGAAGCCGCAAAGCGTACGCGACGACCGGACAAAACTCGGCGCGCAAGGCGATTCTACCCGAGCCCATATCTTTGATTCGAAAATGCTAAAACCGCTACAACCTTTTTTGCCCCGATGCCCGTTGATGGATCACTTCCTACAAGCCGGGTACTAATCCGAACATTTTCGGGTCGAATGGTGGCCGAGGGTTGCGAGGGTGTAGTTGAGTTGGCCAGCTCGCCTGCCTGCCAACAGAGAGGCCGCAAATCAGAGGGGGCGCGCCTGCCTCGTGAGCAGGAGTGCCACGGCGGGAGAATGCTGTTGATGAAGAGACTCTTTTCAGTTCGTCGGAAAGATTGAACCAGCTCTACGGCCGGCGCCGCCATTGATGTTTCGTTCCTGTTGACATCCCCCTGGCGTTCGGTTTAATGAATGTTCCGGGGTCGTGCTGTCGTGGCGACAAGGAACTCACCCATTTCGGGGCCCTCGGGGTACGTGCTGGTGCCCCTGCGGGAAAGCGCGGACTTTACCCTTTACCGCGGCCGAAAGCACGACGACCCCTCGCCAGTCCTGGCGATCGCA
>Ga0210394_10001626_pt1 | contig 34712 bp, 31 predicted proteins | sample IncBWC12MmetaG_FD_160121 | JGI IMG/M metagenome (GOLD analysis project Ga0210394, IMG submission 160121) | Forest soil microbial communities from Barre Woods Harvard Forest LTER site, Petersham, Massachusetts, United States - Inc-BW-C-12-M | ecosystem: Environmental > Terrestrial > Soil >... | reverse complement strand
AAAACCCTCGGGTGCGCGCGGAAAACCCTCGGGTGCGCGCGGAAAACCCTCGGGTGCGCGCGGAAAACCCTCGGGTGCGCGCGGAAAACCCTCGGGTGCGCGCGGAAAACCCTCGGGTGCGCACCGCCCAAACCGTCCGGTCGACACGCCCTGCGTTCCCATCGCTAGCCTGCACGGCCAGCCGGCAGCACTGGTTGCCCAAGGCTCGGCCACAAGATGCGCGAAAACGTTCAGTCTCGTAGACTGCCGCCGTGGAAGTCTCCGCCGCTCTTCCCGGTGCTGACCTGATCCGCGACGGCCTGCGAGATCTGGCCTTGGGTGTGGAATCGATCCCTTCGCTGCTCGTCCTGATCGGTGCGCCGCGCCTGCGCCGCATCGGCTTCGAGGTGCCGGAGGACCCACCGTACTTCCCCGAGGATCGGCTGTACGCAAAACTGGCGGAAGAGGACTCCGATTCGGCCCATTCGCGCTACAACGCGCTGATCCGGAAACTGGTGAGCTTCGAGCGGGCGGCGGAATGCGTGAAGCCGTAACCGAGCCGCGGCTCCGCGTGTTCATGCGGGCGATCGGCGCCGAAGCCCGCCAGCCCGGGCGTATCTATCTGACCGGTGGCGCGAGCGCGGTTCTGCAGGGCTGGCGGGACAGCACGCTCGACGTCGACATCACCATCCTGCCCGAGAACGATCGCATCCTTCGGGCCATCCCGGACGTAAAGGAAAAGCTTCACATCAACGTCGAACTGGCCTCGCCCGCTGACTTTGTCCCGGCGCTGAACGGCTGGGAAGAGCGCAGCCCGTTCATCGCCGGCGAGGGTGCGATTTCGTTTCACCACTTCGATTTCTACACGCAGGCGTTGTCGAAACTCGAACGGGCTCACCACAAGGACCTGCTGGACGTCGACTCCATGATCCGCGACGGTCTGGTTGACCCGAAACGGTTGCTCTCCCTCTTCGAGGAAGCGGAGCCGGCGCTCTACCGCTATCCGGCCATCGATCCGCCATCGTTACGGCGAGCCGTCGAGCGGCTCGCGGCCCGCTGAGCGCTCTACAATACGCGCCGCATGGCCCCCGCCCTTCCGTTGGTCCTCCTGATTGCGGCGTATCTGATCGGGTCGATCCCATTCAGCTTTCTCGTCGTCAAGATCACAGTTGGAGCGGACATCCGGCACCACGGCAGCCGGAACGTCGGGGCCACGAATGTCGCGCGAAACTTCGGGAAGGTGCCGGGGATCATCGCCTTGCTCCTCGACATCGCAAAGGGCTATGCAGCCGTGGCGGTGGCGCGATGGATCGTGGAGCGGCCTGACTGGCCGCTCGTGGCGTCCGCCGCGCACACGTCGCCGCTCTATTCGACGTCGCTGTGGATCGCGCTGGCGGGGCTCGTCGCCGTGCTGGCGCACATGTTTCCGGTCTGGCTGCGATTTCATGGCGGCAAAGGGGTGGCCACGGCCACCGGCGCTTTTCTGGCGCTCGATCCGATTGCCATCGTGGGGGGCGTGCTCGTATTTCTCATCGTCATGCTGGCGACGCGCTTCGTCTCGCTGGCGTCGATCCTCAGTGCCGCCTCGATTCCGATCTTCCTCCATTTCCTCGTCCACGCATCGCTCGAGACGATCGTCGTCAGTACCATCATCGTCCTGGCCATCATTCTCAAACACCACTCCAACATCTCGCGGCTGGCGCAGGGAACGGAACGCCGCATGGGCAGGAAAGAACCATGAAGATCTCGATCATCGGGGCCGGCTCGTTCGGCACGGCGATGGCGGCGGTGGCCGCCGGCTGCGGCAACGAGGTGGTGCTCTGGGCGCATGACCCGAACGTCGCCTCGGAGATCGAACATACGCGCCACAATCCGATCTACCTCCCCAGCATCGCTCTCGAAGAGTCCGTGCGGGCCACGAGCTCGCTGGCCGAGGCGGCCGAATTCAGCGATGTGCTGTTCATGATCGTGCCCAGCCATCACTACCGCGGTGTCTTGGCGCAGTTGCGCCCCAATCTGCGGCGTGACGTGGCGGTCGTCAGCGGCACGAAGGGAATCGAGAACGACACCTTGCAGCGCATGTCCGAAGTGACGGCGCTCGAGTTGGGTGACGCCCTTCGCGCCTTCGCCGTGCTGTCCGGACCGACATTCGCCCTGGAAACAGCCCGCGGCGACCCAACGGCAGCGGTCGTGGCCTCACTCGATCTGGCCCTGGCGGAACAGGTGCAGCACGCCATGTCGTCGCCGACGTTCCGCATCTACAACTCGAACGACGTTGCCGGCGTCGAGCTGGCCGGCTCACTGAAGAACGTCATCGCCATCGCTGCCGGCGTCCTCGAAGGTCTCGGCCTCGGATCGAATACGACCGCCGCGCTCATCACGCGCGGACTTCATGAGATCACGAAGCTGGCCATCGCGCTCGGCGGACGCATCGAGACGCTGGCCGGGCTGGCCGGGATGGGCGATCTGGTCCTGACCTGTACCGGTTCACTGTCGCGCAACCGCAGCGTCGGCGTGGCTCTCGGCAAAGGGCAACCGCTCGCCGAGATTCTCTCTGAATCGCGCGCGGTCGCCGAGGGCGTCCGGACGTCAAAGGCGGCCAAACAACTTGCCGAGCGCCACGGCATCGACATGCCGATCACCGCGGAAATGTACCGCGTGCTGCACGAGGGGGAGTCGCCGCGGGCGGCCCTTCAGCGCCTGATGACGAGGTCGTTGAAGGCGGAAGCCGCGTTGTGACGCGGTAGCGCAGTCTCGCGGTTGCGGGGTCTCGCGGCTCATGAGTCGGTGTTCCCCTGCGCGACCACGCAACCGCGAGACCGCGCAACCGCGACTACAGCGGCGGCTTAGCCGGTTTCATCGTCTCCGGTGTTGACGGCTTTACGGGCTCCATCGGCCCTTCGAGAGCCGGCGGATCGACGTAGAGGCCTTCGGGTGTGTCGCCTTCAGCCAGCGCCGCTGCGCGCGCGGCGGCTAGCCTTTTTGCCGCGTCGTTTTTTTTTGCCTGCTCGGCGGCGGCAGCGTTTTCGGCCTTGGCACGCCGCGCCTCAATTGCCATCTGTTCGGCTGACGGCCCGGTCGGTGTGTGAACAAAGGAAAGCGCCTGCGTGTCCGTCGTCGCGGTCGTGAAGTGGCCGCCATCGCGCACCAGCGTCTCGTTCGTGATCACCTGCGCCGGTTTCTTGCCCAGACGGTTTGCGGCTTTCGCCGCGCGCACGAGCGGTGAGTCGCCGTTCCCCACCGGCTGCGCCGAGAGAACCGTCTGAACGTGCAACGGTGGCTGCGGGTTGGGGTTGTCTTTCGATGTCTGCGGATCAGCCGCAAACAGCGACAGAGCCGCGAATGCGAGATAACTGCTGAGAACGATCGGTTTCATCGAGACCTCCGGTAACGTGTTCAATGTTACGCTTCGCCAACCAAATTTCATGACTCCCCCGAATCTTGCACCTTGCGGGTTTGAATGACGCCCGAGCTCCTGCTCCAGAAGTTCGGATATCTCGCTGTCTTCGTCGGGACGTTCCTCGAAGGGGAAACGATCCTGGTGATGGCAGGATTCTTCGCCGAGCGGGACTACCTGCGGCTCCCGTTGGTCATCATCACCGCCTGTGCCGGCGCCTATAGCGGCCACGTTTTCTGGTTCTGGCTGGGACGGACGCAGGGAGTACGGCTGCTCGACCGCTTCCCCAGGATGAAGCGCCATTTCGGCAAAGGCATCCGCCTCTTCGAGCGCTATGGCGCGCCGGCCATCTTCATCACCCAATGGCTTTACGGCCTTCGCATCACCAGCGCGGTCATCATCGGGATCTCGAAGATCTCGACGATGAAGTTCCTGGTCTACGAGGCCCTGACTTGTATGGTCTGGGCGATCGTGATCGGGACCGCCGGGTTCTATTTCGGCCGCGCCGTCGAGCGGGTCCTCGGACGCGCCGCGCACATCGAAAAGTTCGGCCTCTTCGTTCTTCTCATCTGTGCGATCGCCCTCTGGGCCTATCACCGGTGGAAGGAGCGGCGGGAAGAGATTGAAATCTCGCCACCGACTTAGGGCGCCTCACTTGAACCTCCGTGCCCTGCCTCCGCAAGCCGGGGACCGATGTGGCACAGACACTCTTGTCTGTGCCCTGGAGATTGGGCGTTACGACGCCGCGATAGCGGCTCAAGAAGGTAGCCAGGGGTGCGAGCGCTTTTTGCGAGCAACCCCTGGTCTGCGTTGTCTCTCGAAAACGTGCCGCGTCAGCGGCACTGGATGGAGTCCACGATTACTCAAGTGCCGCTGACGCGGCACCAACCACGACATCTCTTTACCAGGGGTGCTCGCAAAAAACGCTCGCACCCCTGGCTACCATCTTGTTGCCGCTGACGCGGCACTACGCCGGCTTCGCGAAGGCACAGACACTCTTGTCTGTGCCCCGGTCGAAACCGCCCGGCCCAGAGGGCTTGCAACCTCGATTCGTGGCGAGACACAGCATAGACAAGAGTGTCTGCGCCACATCGGTCCTGTCCTACCCCTCGAAGTGTTTGAACTCCAGCTCGGCCTGCGCCGCCGCCAGGCGGGCCACCGGCACACGGTACGGCGAGCAGGACACGTAGTTCAGTCCGCAGGTTCGAAAGAAACGGATGGAGTCCGGATCGCCGCCATGCTCGCCGCAGACTCCGACCTTCAGCCCGGCGTTGGTGCTCCGGCCTCGTTCCGTTCCGAGGCGGACGAGCTGGCCGACGCCCTCCTGATCGATCGACTCGAAGGGATCCTTGGCCAGGATCTTCTTGTCCACGTATTCCGGCAGGAAGGAGCCGGCATCGTCGCGCGAGTAGCCGAACGTCATCTGCGTCAGGTCGTTCGTACCGAATGAGAAGAACTCGGCCACCTCGCCGAGTTTGTCGGCAATCAGCGCGGCGCGAGGGATCTCGATCATCGTCCCGACGATGACCGGCAGTTCCACGCCTCTCTCTTTGATCACCTCGCCGGCGATACGCTGCACCATCTCCTTGAGCATGGTCAGCTCCCTGACCGTTCCGACCAACGGGATCATCACCTCGGGGCGGGCATCGATGCCGTCCTTTTTCACGTCGCAGGCAGCCTGGAAGATTGCCCGGACCTGCATCTCATAGATCTCGGGGAACGTGACTGCCAGCCGGCAGCCGCGGTGGCCCAGCATCGGATTCGACTCGTGAAGCTGATTCACCTTGGCCCGCAGCTCGACGAAGCCCCATCCCATATCGCGGGCCACGGCGGAAATCTGCTGTTCGCTGTGCGGCAGGAACTCGTGGAGCGGGGGGTCGAGAAGACGGATCGTGACCGGCAAACCGTCGAGCTCGCGGAAGATCCCCTCGAAGTCGGCTTTCTGATACGGCAGCAGTTGCTCGAGCGACTGCCGCCGCCCAACCTCGTTGCGCGCCAGAATCATTTCGCGAACGCGGAGGATGCGATCCTCGGAGAAGAACATGTGCTCGGTGCGGCAGAGGCCGATGCCGGCCGCGCCGAAGAGTCGCGCCACCCGGGCGTCGTTCGGCGTGTCAGCATTCGAGCGGACGCCGAGTGTGCGGATCTCGTCAGCCCACTGCAGCAGGCGATCGAAATTGCGGAACGTCTCAGACTGCTCGGCCGGCAGCGATCCTTCGAGCAGGACCTGAATGACCTCGGACGGACGCGTATCGAGCTTGCCACCGATGATCTCGCCGGTCGAGCCGTCGATCGACACCCAATCGCCCTCTTCCAGCGGCTCGTGTCCCTCGCTCCGCAGCTCGCCTTTGCCGTAGTCGACCCGTAATGCGCCGGCGCCGACTACGCACGGGCGCCCCATGCCGCGCGCGACGACGGCAGCGTGGGAAGTGAGCCCGCCGCGCGTCGTCAGAATCCCGGCGGCGCTGTGCATGCCGGCGATGTCTTCAGGCGACGTTTCGACGCGCACGAGGATGACCGGCCCATCTTTCGCCATCGACACGGCATGCTCGGCATTGAAGGCGATGTGCCCCGCCGCCGCGCCCGGACCGGCCGGAAGTCCGCGCCCCAGGACACGGCCGCCCGTCAGCGCTTTCTGCTTCTCCTTCGCGTCAAAGACCGGCGCCAGGAGCTGCACGATCTGTCCAGCCTCGACACGCGATACAGCCTCAACGTGGTTGATGAGTCCCTCATCGACCATGTCGCAGGCGATCTTCACCGCCGCGAAGCCGGTCCGCTTGCCGGTGCGCGTCTGCAGCAGATAGAGCTTGCCCGACTGGATGGTGAACTCGATGTCCTGCATGTCGCGGTAGTGGCCTTCGAGCTTCTTGTAGACATCTTCGAGCTGGCCGTAGACCTCGGGCATGGCCTCTTCGAGAGACTTTTCGTGATCAATCGCCTGCGCTTTCGAGATCGGCAGCGGCGTGCGGATGCCGGCCACGACGTCCTCGCCCTGGGCGTTCGGGAGGTACTCGCCGAAGAAGCGATGCTCGCCATTGGCGGGATTCCGCGTGAAGGCGACGCCCGTGGCACAGTCGTCTCCCATGTTGCCGAAGACCATCGACTGCACAGTGACGGCCGTGCCCCAGTCGTCGGGAATCTGATTGAGCTTGCGGTAGGTGATGGCGCGCTGGTTGTTCCACGAGTTGAACACCGCCCCGATGGCACCCCAGAGCTGCTCATGGACGTCCTGAGGGAAGTCGTGGCCGCTCTTCTCGCGGACGATGCCTTTGTAGGTCTCGACGAGCCCGCGCAATCCATCGGCCGGGATCTCCGCGTCGGTTTTCACACCCGACTTGTCGCGGAGCGCGAAGAGCTGGTGCTCGAAGTGGTCCTTGTCGATTTCGAGGACGACGCCGGAGTACATCTGGATGAAACGGCGATACGAGTCGAGCGCGAAACGCTCGTCGTTCGACGAAGTCGCCAGCCCCTTGACCGTCTCGTCATTCAGCCCGAGGTTCAGGATCGTATCCATCATGCCCGGCATCGAAGCGCGCGCGCCCGAGCGCACGGAGACGAGGAGGGGCTTGTCACGATCGCCGAAACCGCGGCTTACCGATTTCTCGACACGAGCCAGATTCTCCGTTACCGCCGCTTTAAGCTCCGGCGGGTATTGCTTGTCGTGCGTGTAGAACCAGGTGCAGACGGCGGTGGAGATGGTGAAGCCCGGCGGCACCGGAACGCCGATGTTCGTCATCTCGGCGAGGCCCGCGCCTTTGCCGCCGAGGACGTCCTTCATCCTGGCGTTGCCCTCGGCCTGCCCATCGCCGAAGTAGTAGACGTATCTGGGCTGCTCCATGGCGGCGCGATTATCTCCGAACTTCTACCTCGACGCTGGAGTAGATTGCCCGCGCGGCGTCACTGGCCGGTGTTTGGCGTGGCGCGTCGCTTCCGGCAGCGACGAAATCGACGCGGTCGAGGTTCGACCCGAGGTGCGAGAGCGCGTTGCGAACGGAGGCGATCTCGCGCTCGGCCACCTCTTTGTTGCGCCTGGCGTCGGTCTGGCGAAACTCATGGGCGACGAGGCGGAGAGCCTCCGGCGTGACACGGATGATTGCGGCCAGCGATTGCAGCTCATCGCGGCTGGGACCGATCTTAAGCTCACCGGCGTCGTCGAACTGCAGGGCGAACATCGACACATGTCCTGCACGCCGAAGCACTGCCAGCGGGACTTCATCGCGTTGCACTGACGCGGTACACGCCGAGCGCTCGCCAAACCACGGGATGGTGCGGAAGAGAGGGATCGCTTCCTCGTGCCAGTCGATGGCGCACAGGTGCTTTCCATCGGGCGACACGGTGAGTGCCGCGAAGCCGTAGTCATTGCCGCGGATCCAGTTGAAGCGCCACATCCGTCCGTTCGTGCCGCCCGCGAGGAGAAGCGGTTGTGTGCCCTGAACGAGCACGCCCGTGGCGCGGGTGCCATGCACAGCGAAGGTCGCGGCGTCCCCGTTGATCGACCAGCAGCCTTCGAGCGGTGGGTCGCTCCGCGGAGCGATCTCCGTGCCGTGTGCGAAGAGCGATCGCAAACGCACGTCGCGAATGGGATGCTTCGCATCGACGATGTTTATGCGCAGATACGCGGCCTCGGACGGCGCAACGTCGAGCCATTGCGCTTCGCTGATGGGGCGCGAGGTCATCGTCCCCAGCGGCTGCCAGGCCGTGCCGTCGATCGACCGATCGAATGTGACATGGTTCGCCTCATAGGCCCCCTCGGTGAGGGTACGAAAGCCGACGCGATCGATGCGGCTGCGCGCGCCGAGGGCGATGACAATCGATTGCGGGTAATCGCGCGGCGGTGGAGTCCAGAACGAGCCGATCTCGCCGTCGATCGTATTGATGGCGGAGGTGATGAGCATCGCCTCACCCGAGCGCGAGACGATGGTCGCCCCGCGGGTCAGATCGAGCAGGCTCGATTGTTCGTTGATGATGTCCGTGGGGAGCTTGCCGGGCTGTTGCTCCTCGGCGGCGGCTGGCTTCGGAGCGGGGCGCGAGCAGGCCGCGATGAGAAGGAAGGCAAATAGCGCGCGCCGGTTCACGGCCTGTACTCGCTCCGGTCGACGACGATTTTGGTCACGTCGGCGATCTTCATGACGGCATTGCCAACCGCGTGCAGGAGTGCCATCCGGTTGCGGCGCACGGCCTCGTCATCGACCATGACCATGACTTCGTCGAAGAAGGTCTCCAGCTCCGGTGCCATGGCGGCGAAGGTCTCGAGCGCGCGCTTGTAGGCGCGCTCGGCGATCATCTCGTCGATCTGCTCGCTCATGATCGAGACCAGATCAGCCAGGCGCCGCTCCACGTCGTTCTCCAGCTTCGACGGATCGATTCGCGCCGCTGTTTCCTGGCCGGCGGTGATGTTGGCGATTCGTTTCGCCGAGTCGAGGATCGAGAGGAAGTTCGGCTCGTTGCGCATGGCTTTGACAGCCGTGACGCGGTCGAGCAGATCGGGCAGCGACGAAGCCCAGCCAGCCTCCATCGCCGCGGCGATTTCGTCGTAGGCGAAGCCGTATGCGGGCGCTTCGAGAAGGGTTCGGACACGCTCGGCGAAGAAAGCGAGCAGGTCGGTCTTGAGTTGCTGGGTTGCCGCGTTGCTGGGTTGCTCGTGCTCTTCCAGGGCGATGTCGATCAGCCTGTCGATGCCGATTCTTGCGGAGCGTTTGTCGCGGTTGAGAAGGATCTGCACGATCCCCTGCGCGGCGCGGCGGAGCGCGAAGGGATCCTTCGATCCGGTCGGTTTCGCACCGATCCGGAAAAAGCCGGCCAGCGTGTCGATCTTGTCGGCCAGCGAGACGATCGTTCCGCTGAGCGTGCGCGGCAATGCGTCGTCGATGTTGACCGGGAGATAGTGATCGTAGATGGCCGTCCAGACGGCTTCGGGCAGACCTTCTTCGCGGGCGTAGATGCCGCCGATCTTCCCTTGCAGGTCGGTGAACTCCTTGACCATCTCCGTGACGAGATCGGTCTTGCAGAGCCGCGCGGCCGTGAGTGTGCCGGCATCGTCGGAGATCTGCGCCGTGATCCGCTCGATGCGCTTCGATTTGTCGCGATAGTCGCCGAGCGTTTCCTGAAACTGCAGATGCGCGAGCTGGTCAAGTCGCGACTCGAGCGTCCGCTTCCGGTCGGTCTCGTAGAAGAACTTCGCGTCGGCGAAGCGGGCGTTGGTGACGAACGAATTGCCGTACGCGGCGTTGCCGTCGGGATCGGCGTCGTTGTCGAGCACGGCCAGGAATGAGCTGGTCAGGCGGCCGTCGGCGGTACGGATCGGCAGTTGTTTCTGGTGGACGTGCATCACCGTGACCAGCACCTCGTCCGGCAGGGCGAGGTACTCGCCGCCGAATTCGGCGCGAACGACGCCCGGGTACTCGGTGAGGTACTGCCACTGCGACCAGATCGATGCGTCGATCGACGGTGTGCCGCCGGCTTGCTGGGCGAGAACGCGGGCGCGCTCGGCCATCACGTGGCGGCGGCGGTCAGCGTCGATGACGACATTGGCCAGTTCGAGCTTCGTCACGTAGTCGTTGTACGAATGGACCTCGATCGGCTGCGGCGCCAGAGTGCGATGGCCGCGCGTGGTTGCCCCCGAGGCAATGTCGAAGATCGTGATCGGCAGATGCTCCCCGTCGAACATGGAGACGACGGAGTGGATCGGGCGGATGTAGGAATGCTCACCCTTCCCCCAGCGCATCATCTTCGGCCAGCGCAGCGACTCGATGATCTGCGGTACGCGCGCTTGCAGAATCTCGCCGGCCGAGCGCCCTTTGATCGTGCGCTTCACGCGGATGTAGCTGGACGAACGGGGGTCGGGTGTCGGGTGTCGGGTGTCGGAGGGTTGTGCTTTTGCATCGCTCCGACCCCCGACCCCCAACTCCCGACTCCCGTCGTCAATCACATCCTCGATCGCCGCGTTGTTCTTCTTCAGGAAGCCGAGCAGCGCCGGTGTCGGTTTCCCCTCAGCGTCGTACGCCGCCTTCACCGGAGGGCCCTTCACCTCTTCGTCGCGGCCGATCTCCCGGAGCGGGATGCGGGAGAGAAAGAAGATGATGCGGCGCGGCGTGCTGTTGACGACGACCGGGTTACGGTCGCCGGGCGCTTCGCCGAGGTCCTGCGTGAGTTTCGTCAGTTGCTGCAACAGCGTAGCCTGCGCCGCGGCGTGCATCCACGCGGGGATTTCCTCCGTCAGCAGCTCGAAGAAGTACTCAGCCATTGGACGTCCCGTGATCGTATGGCATCAGCGTGGGGATGCCCCGCTGATACTCCTTGAATTCTTCCCGAGACAGGAGTGGAAACTCGAGCTCCTGCCGTTTCTCGAAATACTGCCTCGCGCAAGCTATTGCGAGCATTCGCACCCGCTTGATGATGCCGACGCGCTCCGTCACCGAGACGGCGCCGCGCGCATCGAGCGTGTTGAAGACGTGCGAGCATTTGAGCGCCCACTCGTAGGCGGGAAGGACGAGCTTCTCTTCGAGACAGCGGCGCGCTTCGCCTTCGTAGGCGTCGAAGAGCTTCCAGTGCAAAGGGATGTCGGCAACCTCGAAGTAGTACTTCGAGAACTCGTACTCCTCCTGCTTCCGCACCGGCCCATAGCCGAAGCCGGCCCCCCATTCGATGTCGTAAATCGATGACTGGCGCGCCAGGAACATAGTGATGCGCTCCAGGCCGTAGGTGAGCTCGACGGAGATCGGCGCGAGGTCGATGCCGCCGGCCTGCTGGAAGTAGGTGAACTGGCTGATCTCCATCCCGTCGAGAAGGATCTGCCAGCCCACGCCCCATGCGCCGAGGGTCGGCGCTTCCCAGTTGTCCTCCTCGAAGCGGATGTCGTGTCGCGTGAGGTCGAGCCCCATCGCCCGGAGCGAGTCGAGATACAACTCCTGCACCTCGAGCGGCGACGGCTTGAGGATGACCTGGAACTGGTAGTGCTTTCCCAGACGGAACGGGTTGTCACCGTAACGCCCGTCGGCCGGCCGCCGCGACGGCTGCACGTAGCCGACCTTCCACGGCTCCGGACCGAGAACGCGCAGGAAGGTGGCCGGGTGCATCGTGCCGGCGCCGACCGAGACATCGAGCGGCGTCTCGATCATGCAGCCGCGCTCGGCCCAGAAATTCTGGAGCCGGAGGATGAGGTCCTGAAACGAGAGGCGCGCCATCGGGCGCGCATTCTATCTGCTCGTAGCGCCGCCGGCTCGGCGGCTGGACCGCCAGCGCCTGCCCTGAGCGGAGTCGAAGGGGCTCGCTGGCGGTTTGCGAGTCTCGCCGGCGGGCCGCCAGCGCTACGCCCGCCAGTCACGCGTGCGCGTGGTGTCGGTTGGCGGCGGAGGTTGAGCCTCATCCGACTTCTTCTTCCGCGCATCGGGCGATGTGGTTGTCGTCGGAGTCGTCGTTGTCTCCGTGTCTGACATCGTGTCGGTCGGCGGCTCCGGTCGCAACTCCTGCGGCTGTGATGGAGGCGTATCCACACGCGGACGTAACGGATGCGGTGCCACCGTCGAGGTCGATGTAATCGGAGCCGGCGCGGGTAGCCCGGCGGTGTCGTTACCGAGCGGATTCGGATTGTCGGGAAGTGTGAGATTCGTCGTGGTCTGGGCGTTCGTATCGGTCGCCGGCGCCGTTGTCTCACCAGGAGCGTTGATCGTCGAGGTTACGCCGCTCGCCGAACCCTCTTGCACCACATCGTATTGCTGCTGACCTCGTTGCATCTTTCCGGACCGGCTGCATCCGAAAACGAGGAGAGCTACCGCGGCAATGGGGGCGATTCTTCGGGTCATCTGATTTTCAGTTGCGACTTTGATGCCGTCAGGGAGCAGGCCGGGGTAGGGATTTCTCGCGCAGAATCACTCCTCAAGTGTGGGCGATGTGAAAACAAACCTGTTCCGGCGTTTTATAAACCTGTTCCGGCGTTCTAAAGTTGCGGTCGCATTCCTCGTCTTCAACGCCGTAGCTGTCCCGATCTGGTTGCTTCGCACATACGAAGAGGATCGTGTCGCACGTACGCGATCTGGCGTGTCGACAGTCAGTGCGGCTACAGGAGACGGCGACTTGCGCCTGGACGCCTGGACGAATGCAAGCCGTGTATCCGCGACGGATATGCTCCCTTTCTCCATCGCCATCCAGAACCCATCTTCGAAGACAGAGGTGACCGATGTCCGCTTCGTCGCTTTCGATGCCGCGGACGGATTTACTGTACCGAAAAAAGGTGACGACGTGGTGTGCTGGTCTCGCGAGGGACAGCCCAAGCCGATCTGCACCACGATTGACAATTTGACTGTCCGTCCAGCCCGGTGGCCGATCACCATTGCACCAGGCAGCGGCGCGACCGTGGCAACACGACTCCTTGCGGTCGACGAGCGGGGCCGCTGGTACCTGACCGCCGTGGTCGCATGGACCGACACAGCACATCATCTCAGCCGCCGAAAGGGAATCAGCCTCGGTCCGATCGTGGTCGAAAGCGCGGGCCGCAAGTACCTCCTTCTGCTACTTGTGAAGGCGGCCCAGACGTATGTGAGAGATTTGTTCTGGCCCGAAGTGGCTGCGTTATTCGCCGTTTGGGTGCAACGCCAGGATAAGCGCCGAGAACAATCGGAGCGCCTGGCCCAGGAAAGTCGGGCCATGGTCCAGCAGACCTGGACGCTGATGCTGCCGACATCCCACCGCAATAACGAGAAGTCCTACATGCCGATCTCGGCCACGTCCGGCTTGACTCACGGTCGGTTCGCGCGGATCGGCACAGATCGGTTCGCTGCGGACGAGTGTTTCTACTTCGTCTGGCAGATTCACAAGCTGATGCACGACCACGTAATGCAGCACGGCGGAGTTTATTTGAAGAACCGTCGAGGCGAGGAGATCGTCGCCGGGGCATGGAATGTAATCAAGTCATGGACCGACTCCATCATCGCGCCGTACGTCACCACGCGCTCACCTCGTGCCATTCGAGAAGACGCGGTCTCTCTGTTCCCGCGAAGGAGGATCACTTTCGCCCAATTCTCCGACCACGTCGTAATCCATCCGCCGTTCCCCGATCTTCGCCTCCTGTTCCTCGCCGCTTTTGCACAACCCGCTGCAGCGAATGTAATGACCGTTTTCGAGCTGCTGGAGCTCGTGATCGATTTCGAGATCAACCGTGCTTACGTCTACTGGTATGGTGGCGAGAAGGGGATGGTGCTGTTTCCCACCGCGGATTATGAGGACATCGCTGGCCGCTTTACGGACAGCCGAGCGAAACTGACGAACCCGACATACCAGGCGGCACTGGATAAGCTGGCGACTGAAATATCTCGCTATCGTGAAGAGATTTAGAAGGAGGAACGCTACCGCAAACGGCGTGAAAGCTGCTAAACTACGCGATCATGAGGAGACTCGACATGGGCAAGAAGATCGAACTCTGACCCGAATCGTCACGCCAGACTCACCCCTCCACCGCCGCGGTCGCTCTCCCTCGCCGCGATCCCTGAAAGAAAACCGCTTCTCCAGCGGTTGAATAAACCGTACCGTAGTGGTACTGTTTCGCTCCTTTCGGGGACCTGTCGATGCTCAAAATCTCCAAACTCACCGATTACGGCCTCCTTGCCGCCGTCTACCTCGCCCGCCACAACGGCGTGGTGGCCTCGGCGCGGGAGATCGCGGAGTTCTATCACCTGCCGGTGCCGATGATCACCAAAGTGCTGAAAACGCTGCACCAGAGTGAGCTCATCGATTCGCAGCGAGGCGTCGGCGGCGGGTACACCTTTCACGGCGATGCCGAGTCCATCACCCTCGGCCAGCTCATCGAGGCCTTCGAGGGTCCGTGGGACCTCGTCGAATGCGAAACGACCGATGAGCATGGCCACGCCGCCTGCGCCATTCGCGTGGCCTGCCCTTCGCGGCGGTTCATGTTCGGCATCAACCGCGCGGTCAAGGGAGCGTTCGAGCAGGTCACGCTCGGCGACCTCACGCGCGGCGTCATGCCGGTTCCGCACGTCGACAAACCGATGTTGTCACTGAGAGCTGGAAACCAACTATGAGCAGCACGATCGAACAGATTGCCAGTCAGGAGTACAAGTACGGCTTCGTCACCGACATCGAAGCCGATCAGGCGCCGCCCGGCCTGAACGAGGACATCATCCGGCTCATCTCGGCGAAGAAGAACGAACCGGAGTGGATGCTCGACTTCCGGCTCAAGGCTCTTCGCCACTGGACGACGATGAAGGAGCCGACGTGGGCCAATGTGAAGTACGGCCCGATCGACTACCAGTCCATCTGCTACTACTCGGCGCCGAAAAAGAAGAAGACCCTGACCTCGCTGGACGAGGTGGATCCCGAGGTCCGAGCCACATTCACCAAGCTGGGCATCTCGCTCGATGAGCAGAAGCGGCTCTCCGGCGTGGCGGTCGACGCGGTCTTCGACTCCGTCTCCGTCGCCACGACGTTCCGCGCCGAGCTGGCCAAGGTCGGCGTCATCTTCTGTTCGTTCTCCGACGCCGTACAGAAGCACCCCGACCTGGTCCGCAAGTACCTCGGGTCGGTCGTTCCTTATACCGACAACTTTTTTGCCACGCTCAACGCCGCGGTCTTCACCGACGGCTCGTTCTGCTACATCCCCAAGGGCGTTCGCTGCCCGATGGAGCTGTCGACCTACTTCCGCATCAACTCGGCCGGCACCGGCCAGTTCGAGCGGACGCTGATCGTCGCCGATGAAGGCGCCACCGTCAGCTACCTCGAAGGCTGCACGGCGCCGATGCGCGACGAGAACCAGCTCCACGCCGCCGTGGTCGAGCTGGTCGCGCTCGATAACGCCTCGATCAAATACTCGACCGTGCAGAACTGGTATCCGGGCGACAAGGAAGGGCGCGGTGGCATCTACAACTTCGTCACCAAGCGCGGCAAAGCCTTCACCAACGCCAAGCTGTCGTGGACCCAGGTGGAGACCGGCTCGGCTATCACCTGGAAGTATCCGAGCTGCATCCTGCAGGGCGACAACTCGGTGGGCGAGTTCTACTCCGTGGCCCTGACGAATCACCACCAGCAGGCCGATACCGGCACGAAGATGATTCACCTCGGCAAGAACACCCGTTCGACGATCATCTCGAAGGGGATCTCGGCCGGCCAGGGACAGCAGACCTATCGCGGTGAAGTGAAGATCATGAAGTCGGCGGAGGGAGCGCGCAATTACTCGCAGTGCGATTCGCTGCTCCTCGGCGACAAGTGCGGGGCGCACACGTTCCCCTACATCGAGGTGCGCAACTCCACGGCGAAGATGGAGCACGAAGCGTCGACGTCGAAGATCGGCGAAGACCAGCTCTTCTACTGCCAGCAGCGCGGCATCTCCGCCGAGGACGCTGTCGGGATGATCGTCAACGGCTTCTGCCGCGAAGTGTTCAAGGAGTTGCCGATGGAGTTCGCGGTAGAAGCGACGAAGCTGTTGGGAGTATCACTTGAAGGGAGCGTTGGGTAGGGTTGCAAGGTTACTGAGTTGCTGGGTTGCTGAGTCACGCATACCCGCAGCAACCCAGCAACTTAGCAACCCAGCAACCAGTTAAAACACATGCTCAATATCAACAACCTGCACGCCGGAATCGACGGCAAGGAAATCCTCAAGGGGCTGACGCTGCATGTCGGCGTCGGTGAGATCCACGCGATCATGGGGCCGAACGGCTCCGGGAAATCGACGCTGGCCAATGTCCTGGCCGGACGGCCCAAGTACGTGGCCACATCGGGGACGGTGCTGTACCAGGGGAAAGACCTGCTGGCTCTGCCGGCCGAAGAGCGGGCGCGTGAGGGAGTCTTCCTGGCCATGCAGTACCCGGTCGAGATTCCGGGTGTGAACAACATCTACTTCCTCAAGGCCGCGCTCAACTCCATCCGCAAGCACCAGGGGCAGGAGGAGCTCGACGCCATGGAGTTCCTGCAGCTCGCGCGCGAGAAGATGAAGCTCGTGGAGATGGACGAGACCTTCATGAACCGCTCGGTGAACGAAGGCTTCTCCGGCGGCGAGAAGAAGCGAAACGAGATCTTCCAGATGGCCGTGCTCGATCCGAAGCTGGCCATCCTCGACGAGACCGACTCAGGGCTCGACATCGACGCTTTGCGTATCGTTGCCGAGGGAGTCAACGCCCTTCGCAGCGAACAGCACTCCGTGCTCGTCATCACGCACTACCAGCGCCTGCTGCGCTACCTCGTCCCCGACTTCGTCCACGTCCTCGCCGACGGCAGGATCGTGAAGTCGGGCGGGAAAGAGCTTGCCGAGGAGCTGGAACAGAAAGGTTATGAGTGGATCGAGAGCGAGGTCGCGGTCGCGCAATGAGCAGCGTTCTCGATCGCGACATCCGCCTGGCCTCCGTCGAACCGCAGCACATCGACGGCGAGCCGGAACGTGTGCGTCGCATTCGCGTGCAGGCGGCCGACCGATTCAAGGCCCTCGGCTGGCCGACGACGAAACGCGAGGAGTGGAAATACACCTCGCTCACGCCCTTGACCAGCATCGATTGGAAGATCGATCAGAGCCAGCCCGCGGGGAGCGATCCCGCTCCCCTGTTCGGCGAGATGCCCGTCGCGGAGCTGGTCTTCGTCAATGGAGCGCTGAGCACGAACAAATCGACGCTCGCCAATGAGCATCCCGGAATCCGCGTCCTCCCACTTCGTGAAGCGATGGAATCGGAATCGTTCGGACAGCACTTCGCCAAATACGCCGGCTACGAGCAACACGCCCTGACCGCGCTCAACACCGCGCTCTGGCAGGACGGCGCCTACATCGAGATCGCCCCCGGCACGGCCATCGAGGGCTTCGTCCATCTCTTCTACGTCGGCGGCGGCACCGCGGAACATCCGCTCATGTCGCATCCCCGCAATCTCATCGTGGTCGGACGCGGAAGCCAGATCACCGTCGTCGAATCGTTCTTCGGCAAGGGGATGTACTTCACGAACACGGTCACGGAGATCGTGGCCGGCGAGAGCGCGGTCGTCGATCACTACAAGTTCGAGAATGAATCGCTCGACGCGTTCCACATCGGCACCGTGCAGATCCATCAGGAGCGCTCCTCGAACGTCACCTCGCGCACGATCGCCACCGGCGGCGCGCTGGTGCGCAACGAGATCAACGTGGCCTTGACCGGCCAGGGAGCCAGCCTCTCGATGGAGGGCCTCTTCGTGCTCTCCGGACGCCAGCACGTCGACAACCACACGCTCATCGACCACATCGCGCCGCATTGCGACAGCCTGGAGCTGTTCAAAGGCATCCTCGACGGGAACGCCCGCGGCATCTTCGACGGACGGATCATCGTCGAGCCGAATGCGGTGAAGACCAACTCGCGGCAGACGAACCGGAACCTGCTGCTCTCCGAGTCGGCCGTCATCGACTCCAAGCCGACGCTGGAGATCCACAACGACGACGTGAAGTGCAACCACGGCTCGACCATCGGCCAGCTCGACGAGGAGGCGCTCTTCTATCTCCGCGCCCGAGGCATCGGCGAGAAAGAGGCGCGGAACCTGCTCGTCTTCGCCTTTGCCAGCGAGATCGTCGAGCGGATGAAGATCGGCGTCGTGCGCGAGAGCGTCAGCCGCGCTCTCTACAGCCGCCTGCCCGCGCTGGTGGCTGAACAAAGGGGAGAAGGATGAGCAGCGCAGCCCTGCAGCCGTCGAACGTGACCCTGGACGTCGATCGCATCCGCGATGATTTCCCGATCCTGCACCATCCCGTGCGCGGCGGACGGACGCTCGTCTATCTCGACAACGCCGCCACCACCCAGAAGCCGCGGCAGGTCATCGATCGCATCGTCCGCTACTACAGCGAGGAGAACTCGAACGTCCATCGGGGCGTTCACTACCTCAGTGAAGTGGCCACCGCGGCGTACGAGACCGCCCGCACGACCGTGAAACGCTTCATCGGCGCCCGCGACGAGAAAGAGATCGTCTTCACGCGTGGAACCACCGAGTCCATCAATCTGGTGGCGCAGTCATGGGGGCGAAAGAACATCGGCGCCGGTGACGAGGTGCTCATCACCGCCATCGAGCATCACTCGAACATCGTCCCGTGGCAGTTGCTCTGCGAAGAAAAGGGAGCACGGCTGCGCGTCGCGCCGGTGAACGATGCCGGCGAGGTCATGCTCGACGAATTCGGGAAGCTGCTCACGCCGCGCACGAAGCTCGTCTCCTTCGGCCACGCATCGAATGCCCTGGGAACCATCAATCCGATCCGCAAGATGATCGCCATCGCCCACGCTGCCGGCGCGGTCGTGCTGATCGACGGCGCCCAGGGTGTGCCGCACATCCATGCCGACGTGCGCGACCTCGACTGCGACTTCTACGCCTTCTCGGCGCACAAGGTCTACGGCCCCACCGGGACCGGCGTGCTGTACGGCAAAGAAGCGATCCTCGAGGCCATGCCGCCGTGGCAGGGCGGCGGCGACATGATCCTCTCGGTCAGCTTCGAGAAGACGACCTACAACGCCCTCCCCTACAAGTTCGAGGCCGGGACGCCGAACATCGAAGGCGTCATCGGCATGGCCGCCGCGCTCGACTACGTCAGCGCCATCGGCGTCGACGCCATCGCCGTACACGAGCAGGATCTTCTCCACTACGCCACGAGACGTCTGCTCGCGATCGACGGCCTGCGCATCATCGGCACAGCGGCGGAGAAGGCCAGCGTCATCTCCTTCGTCCTCGAAGGCGTTCATCCGCACGACATCGGCACGATCCTCGACCAGGAAGGGATCGCCATCCGCACCGGCCACCACTGCGCGCAACCGTTGATGATGCGATTCAACGTGCCCGCCACGGGACGGGCCTCCTTCGCGATGTACAACACGCGGGATGAGGTGGATGCGCTGATTGGTGGGTTGGAGAAGGTGATTGAGGTGTTCCGGTAAATGTCTGATTTGAGAGAGCTCTACCAGCAGGTCATCCTCGACCACAACAAGAATCCGCGCAATTTTCACGAGCTGCCGCACCCGACGCGGACCGTGGACGGCTACAACCCGCTGTGCGGCGACCACTACACGATCTACGTGGAGATCGACGGACAGACCATCAAGGACATCGGTTTCACCGGCAACGGTTGCGCCATTTCGAAAGCGTCGGCCTCGGTGATGAGCTCGTCGCTGAAAGGCAAGAACATCGCTGAGGCTCACCAGCTCTTCGACGTCTTCCATAAGCTCGTGACCGGTGAGCCAGGCAGCCTCAGCACGGCAGAACTCGGCCGCCTGGCCGCGTTCTCAGGCGTATCGGAGTTCCCCGCGCGCGTAAAGTGCGCCACGCTGGCGTGGCATACGCTGAACAGCGCGCTCGAAGGTGATAAGGAAACGGTGTCAACGGAGTAGAGGCCGGGGGTCGGGAGTCGGGGGTCGGGGGTCGGAGGGTTCTCTCCGACTCTCGATCCCCGAGAAAACTGCGATCGAAGGCGATAAGGAAACGGTAAGCACGGAGTAGAAGCACGGAGTCGAGTGTCGGAGCCTTATCTCCGACCCCCGACCCCCAACTCCCGACCCCCGAGAAAAAACATGAACATGCGCGAAGAAGTAACCCTGACCCGAAACGCCGAAGCGGTGATGATCCCGAGTGGGGAGAAAGTCCTTGTCCCCGAGGGCGCCCGCGCAACGATCACGCAGTCGCTCGGCGGCTCCTACACCCTCATCACCGAGCGCGGACTGATGGTCCGCATCTCCGGCCGCGAGATCGAGGCCATCGGCAAGTCTGTCGAGAACCTCCCCGAGCTCGCGCCAGGCGAAGAGGTCGCCCCCGCCAAGCTCGAGGAGATGGTCTGGGACCAGCTCAAGACCTGCTACGACCCGGAGATTCCGGTGAACATCGTCGACCTCGGCCTGGTCTACCTCTGCGAGCTCGAAGAGGCCGACGGCTCGAAGAACGTGAAGATCAAGATGACCCTGACCGCCCCCGGCTGCGGCATGGGCCCTGTGCTCGCCTCCGACGTGAAATCGAAAGTCGAATCCCTCCCTGGCGTGAAGCAGGCCGAGGTCGAAGTGGTCTTCGACCCCGTGTGGGACCGCAGCATGATGTCCGAGGCGGCCAAGCTGCAGTTGGGCATGTACTACTGAACTGCGGCTTCGCCGCGTTGTCGGTTCTCGTTGATCGGTGATCGGTTCTCAACTTCCGTTCATTGCGCCTGCCTTCGCTAAACAACCGACAACCGACAACAACCGACAACGCGCCGTCGAAGCCGCGCCGTAACCTCACGCGGTAAACTGAGCGCAGCCATGCCCGACGACCGTCTCCTCTCCGCCATCCCTGTCGAAGGCGACGAGACAGTCGAGCTCTCCCTGCGGCCGCGGCGGCTGAGGGAGTACATCGGCCAGCAGAAGGTCAAGGCCAACCTGGAGATCTCCATCGCCGCCGCGCGCAAACGGCGCGAGACGCTCGATCACGTTCTCCTCTTCGGTCCGCCCGGACTCGGCAAGACCACGCTGGCCAACATCGTGGCCAACGAGATGGACGCGGCCATGCGTTCGACCTCGGGGCCCGCGCTGGAGAAGCCCGGCGACCTGGTAGCCATCATCACCAACCTCGAGAAGAACGACACGCTCTTCATCGACGAGATCCACCGCCTCCCCGCGCCGGTCGAGGAAGTCCTCTACTCGGCCATGGAAGACTTCTACATCGACGTCGTCATCGGCCAGGGACCGGCCGCGCGCACGCTGAAGGTCGAGTTGCCGCACTTCACGCTCATCGGCGCCACCACCCGCGCCGGTCTCCTCAGCGCGCCGCTTCGGGCGCGGTTCGGCATCGTTCATCGCCTCGACTTCTACGATGTCGAGTCGCTCGAGATCATCGTGCGCCGTTCTTCCGACATCCTCGGCATCGAGGTCACGACCGACGGCGCGCACGAGATCGCCCGCCGCTCCCGCGGCACTCCCCGCATCGCCAATCGCCTCCTCCGCCGCGTGCGCGACTTCGCAGAGGTCAAGAGGGAGGGGAAGATCGACGTCGCCATCGCCCATGACGCCCTGGTCATGCTCGAAGTCGACGAATTCGGCCTCGACGAGATCGACCGCAAGCTGCTGACGACCATCATTGAGCGATTCAACGGAGGCCCCGTCGGCGTCGGCGCCCTGTCGTCCTCGATCGCCGAAGACCGCGGCACGATCGAAGACCTCTACGAGCCCTACCTGATCCAGATCGGCTTCCTCCAGCGCACCCCCCGCGGCCGCGTGGCCAGCAAGCTGGCCTACGACCACCTCGGCTACGCGATGGGAGCGACGAAGAGGCAGTCGGATTTGTTTTCGTAAAGTGCTGTCATTTCGAGCCCTGCGACGCCTCTTTTCAACTCAGCGTTCGCTCAGGGCAGGCTCAGGGACAAGTACAGCGGTGAACCCCTCCTGAAACCGGGGTCGCTGCACGGTAGGTTACCGTCGTCGGACGGTAAGTTAGCGAGGCCCGGACGGTAGATTACGGTCTTTGGCCAGTAAGCTACCGATGCCCAGACGGTAGATTACCGGTCGCTGGACGGTAAGTTACCGTGGCCCGGACGCTAGATTACCGGTCGCTGGACGGTAAGTTACCGAGGTCCGAACGGTAGGTTACCGCCGCCCGGACGGTAAGTTACCGAGGCCTGGACGGTAGGTTACCGGTCGCCGGACGGTAAGTTACCGAGGCCCGGACGGTAGGTTACCGTCGCCCCGACGGCAGGTTACCGTCGCTGGACGGCAGGTCGTTAGATGACGTCGTCGGACATCCGGCTCACGCATTTGAGACGGCCATAAAAACTACTTGACAAACCTGCATTGTGGACATATGTTATAGGGTTTTGAGAGTGAGGATGGCAGATACGAGGATCGGAGCCGCCCCGGGAAGGAACGCGAATGACTCGCGGCGGGCCGGGCTCCGCTCGTGCGAACGGCACGACGATCCACGGTCGTGGGAACGTCCCATCCGTCACACGGTGAAGGTGATCGATGCCTCGTTGAAGCTGATCGACTCCTCCAGCCGCATCATCGAGGACTGCGAGAGGATGGCGGCGGAACATCCGATCCTGGCCACGCAACGGCTGGAGTGGGTCTCGGGCCGGCTTGCCCGAGTGGCAGGGCTGTTGGAGAGTGGCGTCGACGGCCTCAATGAGACGACCAACCGCGTAGCCCTCTCACCGGCAGAGGCCGGGGACGCTCCGGAACAGGTGATCGCTGCCACACAACGCTGGATCGACGCCGCCTCACGGCTCGCCACGCTCTCCAACCGGCTGGACGAGACCTTTGCCGCTCTGGTCGAATACGTCAACGGTGGTACCGCTCCGCTTGATCTCTCCGAGGTGTTCGGAAAGACAGGTCCCGCGCCGCGGTTCATCACCAGCCGTCCCTCGGTCAAGATCCTGTCGATCGAGAGCGGCCGTATTTTCTGCATCCACCTTCGGCGACTACGGTCCGCTCGTCTGACCGTCGCCGATGCTCCGAAACGGGTCTTCCGAGGACGTGCTCCTCCGTCCGTCTCAACCTGCTCGCTCTGATCACGGCAAGTTGAGAAAGGAAAAGGAGGACTTATGTCCAACGTGAATGCAGTACCCGTTACACCCCCGGCGACGTCCTACGTGGACGCCGCGGCAGCGCTTATTGATGTAGTTCGAGGTCTGAAAGATCAGATCCCGAATTTCGAGATCCCGGAGTCGAGAGCAGTGGCGCAGCGGCTGGGGTTCGTCGCTTCGGTGCCTTTGGGGTTCATCAACCTCGCGGCGCTGGCGATCCGGAACAACGGGGAGCTGGCCCGCGGAGGCAACACCGACCAGCCGCAGATGCTCGATCTGGCGAGCTTCGCCGAGGCGTTTGCCCCGCTGGCCGATGAGCTGGAAGCGATGGCGCTCTTCGTCCGTCACACGGTACGGTCGGCGGGTTTCAAGGCAGGGAGTGAAGCGCTCACGACCTACGCCCTGGCGCAGCGCCTGGCCAAACGGCCCGAGACGGCCAGCCTCGCGCCGCACGTCGAAGACATGCGGCTCGCCCTCGGCAATCTCGGCCGCAGCCGCAAGGCCAAAGCCAAGCCGGCCCCGGCGCCGGCCCCCGGCACATCGCCGTCTCCGACGCAGCCCTCGCCCGTGACGCCCTCGTCACCGGCGCCGCTGCCGAAGCAGTGATGATGCGGAGGTCCAAGCAGTAAGTCCCCGCGCGGGCGCGTCCGAAGGCGCGCCCGCGCATTTTCAATCTTCGGGCGAGAGGTAAGCCTGTGCCGGAGCACCTTTTCTCCCAAGCACTTGGTGTGCTTTGACGCCACGGACGGCTACGCCACGAACAACTTCTCAGGCTGTATTGCGGCCGTCTCGCTTGATCCGCCAATCCGTCGCATCTCTTCGCCAATTCACAAGACACATTACCGACGATTATTCTTGCAGGTCTCTCGCCGTCCAGTCTGCGCACGACGTTACGCTTCGCGAAGGTAGCCGCTTTCAAGTATTCCTACTGCTGGCGAGGAGGCTTACCTGCCCTGGAGCCTCTTCTTCTCAGCTTCGTTGTGCGCTTTAACCTGCCTGTCAAGTTCGTCTACTTTATTTAGGATGTCCTTAATCGCTTGGGCAGGCCCTCCCCGCGTAAAAACGGTATAGGTAAAGCCCTTAAACCCAGTCGCAATTATTTCCGGCGCATCCGCGAGTCTCTCACTGAATCGATTGAATGCAAGCTTAACTTCATCCCACGGGTCAATCTGATGGACCATAACGATTCCCTCTACCTCTTTCCATCGCGTTTATCGAGTTTGTCCGCGGCATCCAAGCCCTTGCTCCCGCCGAAAATCAAACCCGCAATACCTCCAAGGACCATTCCAACTAGTGCACCGGGAGGACCGGCCACAACAAAACCAACTGCCGCGCCACCGGTAACTCCTGCTGCCTTGCCGGCATATCCGCCTGCCACCTGCAACGCGGTTCTGCGAATGTTCTTGTTTGCATCAGCCATAACTCAACGGTAATCGATACTCAATCAATCAGTCAAGGGATAAATCATTTTCATGACCACACAATTATGGAACCAACTGAGCCTCCGGCGACTCGATTGAACATTGTGGCCTCTCGCCGTCGAGCCGACGGCGCTACGATAGCAGCGTGCCCCCCGCTAAGCAGCTTGCAAAGATCGTTGCCGGCCTGCTGGTCATCGCCGCGCTGATCATCGCCTTTCGCGTGCTCCCGGTCGGCGACTGGCTTCGCCACTTCCAGACCTACGTCCGCGGCCTCGGAGCCCTTGGCTACGTCCTCTACATCGTCGTCTACGCGCTCTGCAACGTGGCCTTCGTGCCGGCTTCGATCCTGACGCTTGGCGCGGGGGCCATTTTCGGGTTCGTTGGCGGCACGATCGTGGTCGTGATCGGGGCAACCCTCGGGGCGACGCTTTCGTTTCTTCTGGCGCGGACGGTCATGCGCAAGCGGGTCGAGGAGATGACGGCGAACAATGCCAGGTTCCGCGCTCTTGACCGCGCCATCGCCAGCGAGGGGACGAAGATCGTCTTCCTCTCACGGCTGGCCGTCGTCTTCCCCTTCACCTACATCAACTACGCCTTCGGCCTGACGGCCATCCCGCTCTGGAGGTACGTCGCGGCCACGTTCATCGGCATCCTTCCGGCCACCGCCGCCTTCGTCTTCGTCGGTGCCGCCGCGACGAATGCCGCCACAACCTCGACGAGCTCGATCACGAAGATCATCTACATCGCCGGCGGGGTCATGGCCCTCATCGTCAGCGTGCTCATTGGTCGTATCGCTACGAAAGCGATCAAGCGGGCGGGAGTGGGGGGTGGGGAGTAGGGGGTGGGAGATGGGTTGTCGGTTGTCGGATGTCGGTTGCTGAGTTGCTCCGTAAACGAGCTTAGCAACCCTGCAACCGACAACTGACAACTGACAACCGACAACCGACAACCGACAACCGACAACCGACAACTCTGCCCCCCCCGTCCTCCCACCCCCCACTCCCCACCCCCGCGCACGCGATATGCTTCCCCACCCACGGAGGCTCTATGACCAACACACTCGTTGAACTGGCCAAAACAGGGCAGAGCATCTGGTTCGATCAGATGGAGCGGCGGCTGGTCTCCAGCGGCGATCTGCAGCGGATGATCGATGACGACGACCTGCGCGGGCTGACGTCGAATCCGACCATCTTCGAGAAGGCCATCAGCGGCAGCGACGACTATGACGCCCAGCTTCGCGATCTGGCCTCGCAGAATAAGTCGCGCGAGGAGATCTACGACGCCATCACCATCGAGGACATCGGCAACGCCGCCGACGTCTTCCGCCCCGTCTACGACCGCTGCAAGGGAGGCGACGGATTCTGCAGCCTCGAGGTCTCGCCACTCCTGGCCCGCGACACGGCCGGCACGGCCTCGGAGGCGAAGCGCCTCTTCGCGGTGCTCAACCGGCCGAACGTGATGATCAAGATTCCGGCCACGCCGGAAGGCATCCCGGCCATCGAGGAATCGATCGCCAACGGGATCAACATCAACATCACCCTCATCTTCTCGAACGACGTCTACGCCCAGGTGATGGAGGCGTATCTGCGCGGCCTGGAACGGCGCGTGGAGAAAGGGCTGCCGATCAACGAGATCGCCTCGGTGGCCAGCTTCTTCGTCAGCCGCATCGACGCGCTCGCCGAGAAGCACATCGAGGCCAGCCTGAAGGAAAAGGACGACCCCGAGGTCCGGTCGCTGATGGGTAAGATCGCCATCGCCAATGCCAAACTCGCCTATCAGCTTTTTAAGCAGGTCTTCAGCGGCGAGCGATGGGAGAAGCTCCGCCAGCACGGCGCCAACGTGCAGCGGCCGCTGTGGGCGTCGACCGGCACCAAGAATCCGGCGTACAGCGACGTGCTCTACATCGAGTCGCTGATCGGGCCGGACACCGTCAACACCGTTCCTCCGGCGACGTACAAAGCGTTCAAGGATCACGGCCGCGTGGCTATGACCCTGGAGCAGGACCTCGACGGAGCGCGCGCGGTGATGCGCACGTTCGCCGAGAAAGGGTTCAGCCTCAAGGCCATCACCGGCCAGCTCACGGACGAAGGGGTCAAGTCGTTCGACGAGTCCTTCGCATCGCTGATGATGACGATCGAGGCGCGGCGCGATGAGTCGATCCGCGGCCTTGGCCGTCGCCTCTCGTTGCACCTCGGCGCGGCACAGGCGGCCGTCGATCAGGGAGCCCAGCGCGTCGAGAAAGAGAAGTTCGTCGAGCGCATCTGGAAGAAAGACACGACGCTCTGGAAGAACGACGACGCGCACAAGAAGATCATCAGCAATGCTCTGGGCTGGCTCACCGTGGCCGACGCGATGAGGAAGGTGTCAGCCGAGCTGACCGCCTTCGCCGAATCGGTGAAGAGCGAGTTCGACGACGTCGTCGTCCTCGGCATGGGCGGCTCCAGCCTTTGTTCCGAGGTCACGCGGCGGCTGTTTGGCGCGCGCGGCGGATACCCGCGGCTCAATGTGCTCGACTCCACGGTGCCGCAGGCCATCCATGCGCTGGAATCGCGGCTCGATCTGAAACGCACGCTGTTCATGGTCGCCTCCAAGTCCGGGACGACGACGGAGCCGGCGGTGTTCCATCGCTACTTCTACGATCGCGTGAAGTCGGTCAAAGGCGACAAGGCCGGCCAGAACTTCATCGCCGTCACGGATCCCGACACGCAGCTCGTCCGCGACGCCACGGCCGACAACTTCCGCAGGATCTTCATCAACCAGCCCGACATCGGCGGACGCTACTCGGCGCTCTCCTACTTCGGGATGGTCCCGGCGGCGATCGCCGGGGTCGACGTAACCACGCTTCTCGACCGCGCCGTTCACGCCAGCCACATCGCCCAGGTCCCGGGCGTGAAGAAGAACCCGGCCGCGATGCTGGGCACGATCATAGGCACGCTGGCGACGCAGGGACGAGACAAGCTGACGCTGATCACGCCAGCGCCGCTCGACACTCTCGGTCTGTGGATCGAACAGCTCATCGCCGAGTCGACCGGCAAAGAGGGGAAAGGCATCCTCCCCGTGGCCGGCGAACCGTTGCTGAATCCGGGCGACTACGGCAATGACCGGCTCTTCGTCTGCGTCCGGATGCGCGGGTCGGATATGACGTCGACGATGAAGGGTCTCGCAGACGCCGGCCATCCGGTGGTCGACCTGGTACTCGACGAGACGATCGACATCGGAGAGATCTTCTTCACATGGGAGTTCGCTACGGCCGTGGCTGGTGCGCTGATTGGCATCGACGCCTTCGATCAGCCGAACGTGCAGGAGTCGAAAGACAACACGAAGCGCCTGCTGGAAGAGTACAAGACCAGCGGCACGATGCACACCGACCAGACACAGGTGAAGCCCGATGACGCCGCTGCGATCGGCGCGCTGTTAGCCAGCGTGAAGGCAGGCGACTATTTCGCGCTCACCGAATACATCGCGGAGACGCAGGACCGCGACAAGCGGATCGCCGCGATCCGCGAGACGATCGGCAGCGAGCTGCACGTGGCCACCACCACCGGCTACGGCCCGCGCTTCCTCCATTCGACAGGACAGTTGCACAAAGGCGGGCCGGCCACCGGGGTCTATATGCAGCTTACCGGGGGCGGTCATCAGGACGTGCCGATCCCCAATGAGAAGTTCGGCTTCGGCGTGCTCGTGCGGGCGCAGGCCATCGGCGATCTGCAGTCGCTGGCCAGCCGGAAGCGTCGCGCCATCAGCATCGACCTCGGCGAGAACATCGAGGCCGGACTGGATTCTTTGACGAAGACGGTGAACGAAGCACTGGCAAAGGTGACGAAATGACGCAAGCGCAATTCGGCGTAATCGGTCTGGCCGTGATGGGCGAGAACCTCGCCCTCAACATCGAAGAACACGGCTTTCCCGTGGCCGTCTGGAACCGCGACGGAGTGGTGACGGATCAGTTCATGACCAACCACGCGGGGAAGAAGTTCACGGGCACGAAGACGCTCGAGGAGCTCGTGCAGGCCATCGAGAGGCCGCGCCGGATCGTGATGATGATCAAGGCGGGCGCGCCGGTGGACATGACGATCGACAAGCTTGCGCCGCTGCTCGATGAAGGCGACGTCGTCATCGACGGCGGCAACTCCTGGTTCAAAGACACGCAGGAACGGACCAAGCGCCTCGAGGGAAAGAAACTGCACTTCGTCGGCTCCGGCGTCTCCGGCGGCGAGGAAGGGGCGCGCTTCGGCCCGTCGCTCATGCCGGGCGGGTCGACGGAATCGTGGCTGACGATCAAACCGGTCTTCGAGGCGATCTCGGCGAAGAGCGACTCCGGGCCGTGCGTGACGCACGTCGGACCGGACGGGGCGGGCCATTTCGTGAAGATGGTCCACAACGGCATCGAGTACGGCGACATGCAGCTCATCGCCGAGGCCTACGAGATGCTGCGCCGAGGGCTTGGAGCAGGTGCCGAAGAGCTGGCTGGCATCTTCGATCAATGGAACCACGGTCCGCTCGAGTCGTTCCTGATCGAGATCACCGCGCACATCTTCCGGGTCAAGGATCCAGAAAGCGGTGAGCCGCTGGTCGACAAGGTGCTCGACAAAGCGGGACAGAAAGGGACGGGCAAGTGGACAGCGCAGATCGCGCTCGATCTGGCCGTGCCGATTCCGACCATCGCCGCGGCCATCGACGCCCGCGTGCTGTCGTCGATGAAAGAGGAGCGGGTGTCCGCGTCGAAAGTGCTGCTCGGGCCGTCGGATAAGCCGGAAGTCGCCGACAGGAAGCAGTTCATCGCGGACGTCCACGACGCTCTGTATGTTTCGAAGATCTGCTCCTACGCCCAGGGGATGGCCTTGATCGAGGCCGGCTCGCGCGAGTGGAACTGGTCGATCGACATGCGCGAGATGGCCCGCATCTGGAAGGCCGGCTGCATCATCCGCGCTCGTTTCCTCGATTCGATCATGCGCGCCTACGAACGGAAAGCCGACCTGCCGAACCTGCTGCTCGACGACGCGTTCTCCGCCGACGTGCAGAAGTCGCAGTCTGCCTGGCGCCGGGCTGTTGCGTTCGCGCAAGCGAACGGAATCGCCGTGCCATCGATGTCCGCAAGCCTCAGCTACTTCGACGCCTACCGCAGCGCCGAGCTGCCGCAGAACCTGACGCAGGCCCAACGCGACTACTTCGGCTCCCACACGTATCAGCGGAACGACAAGGGGCCGGACACGCCGTTCGTGCATACGGATTGGATACACAAGTAGCGCCTTCGGCGCGCGTGGCGTAGCGCCGCCGGCTCGGCGGCTGGACCGCCAGCGGCTCGCTGGCGGTTTGTGCAGTCGCGCCGCCGAGCCGGCGGCGGTCCAGCCGGCGGGCCGCCGACGCTACGCTTACAACTGCGGCTTGAACACCCCGGCCACCTTCTCCTTCACCTTGTCCAGCCACCCGCGTCGGAACCATTTGCTGAGCGTGACCTCCTCGGAGCGGGCCAGGTCGGCGTGGAACATCGCTTCCATCTGCGCGCCGATGCCGTCGTCGTAGACGTTGACGTTGACCTCGTCGTTGAGGCGGAAGCTGCGGTCGTCGAAGTTCGACGATCCGATCGTCGTCCAGGCCCCGTCGACCACCATGGTCTTGGCGTGCATCATCGTCGGCAGATACTCGAAGATGCGGATGCCGCGGCGCAACAGCAGCTCGTAATGCCAGCGGCTGGCCTGGCGCACGACGGGGAGGTCGTTCAATTCCCCGGGCACGATGACGCGTACATCGACCCCGCGGCGCACAGCCCCTTCCAGCGCCCGGCGCGTGTCCAGGTCGGGAACGAAGTAGGCGTTGCTGATGTAGATCGACTTGATCGCGCTGACGATGGAGATGATGTAGAGCAGTTTCACGGTCGAGCTGCCTTCGCTCGGCGACGACTTCAGCACCTGTGTCAGGTGTGATCCGGCCGGCGCGATCGCGGGAAAGTAGTCGAGACCCGTGAGCAGCTCGCCGCGGCTCTTGACCCAGTTGTCCATGAACGCCGACTGCATCTGCGTCACAGCCGGCCCCTCGACGCGCGCCACGGTCTCGCGCCAGTGACCCTTGGAGTCGGCATCGCCGAGCCAGTCGTCAGCGATTCCGACGCCGCCGGAAAAGCCGATCCGCCCGTCGACGATGAGCAGCTTGCGATGCGTGCGGTGGTTGAATCGCGAGATCGTGTACCAGCGCAATGGGTGATACCACTCGACGTCGATGCCGTTGCGCGTGAGGAAGTCGGTAAGCGACTGCGACATCGACGCCGAGCCGACGGCGTCGAGAATGATCTTGACCTCGACTCCCGCCCGCGCACGCTCCACAAGAATCTCGGCGAATCTACGTCCGATCTCGCCGTCCCAGTAGATGTAGAACTCGAGGTTGATGGTCCGCTTCGCCGCGCGGAGGGCCGACAGCATCGAAGGGAAGATCTCCACTCCGTTCTTGAGAATCGTGACCAGGTTCCCCTCCGACATGGGTGTGCTGGTGAGCGCGTGCATCGTCTGCAGGAAGGCGAAGTCCCGCACGCCGAACTGGTGCTTCATGTGGTAGCGCATCGGCAGACGCCGCCGGATCATCGGCAACGGCGCCCGGTGCGGGTAGCGGGGTGGTTTCTTCTTGCGGAAGAACATCAGCGCTTGGAGATGATCCAGATGACGGCGGCAATGAAGGCGGAAGCGATGAGAAAGGCGAAGAGCATGATGATCGTGAGGACGACGAAGGTGCCGCCCGCGATGGCGCTGAAGGTACGGGGAGGGCGTGTGCGGTCGCGGTGGAGGATGAGTGCGTTGAGGTTGATAACGTTCTCTTCGAAGAGCCAGTCGAAGATGGTGCCGGCGATCGGTACCGACCCGAGGGTCATGTCGAGCAGGACGTAGGCGACCATCCGGACGATGCGCAGGAACGGTACGCGGTGCCGCAGCGCGCCAATGATGATCCACGCCGACAGCAGCCCTCCGATGATCTCGCCGATCCCCGGGATGAGACTCAATCCCGCATCGAGCCCCACGCGCTTGCGCGTCCCGGGGATGGGGATGGCCTCGTCCATCAGGTAAGCGAAGCGCCGCAGCGCCACGAGATCAGGCGGCAGTTTCTCGTCCGGCTCGATGACTTCGGGGATGAAGGGCGAAGGCATGCTCGACGGTAATGCAAGAATCGGAGCGGTTACGCGGTCATTCCACTGTCATCCTGAACCGGCGATGCCCCGGAGGGGCAAAGCACGGTGAAGGACCCCCACCTGCAACCCGAGAGGGCGGCGGGCTACGGCTGGGGGTCCTTCGCCGTCCTCAACCCCTCCGGGGTTTCGGCGGCTCAGGATGACAGCGTTCGAACGCTTCACGACCGCGAAAACCCCGAAACCGCGCAACCCCGAAACCGCGACCTCACTCCCTCGGAAAGCTCGGCGAGTACAGCACCGCATTCATGAACAGCGGCAGCGTGCCGCGCCAGAAGAGCCGGAAATGCGGCTCGTCGGCGAACGTGATGACCTGGCCTTTTCCGTACGGCTCGCTCACGAGATAGATGGATCCCTTCAACCGGTCGATCGATTCGTTCCAGGCCACACCAGCGACCAGCGGCTTGTCCTTCTCGATGGTCACGATGTTGTCGACCGTGTGGCTCACCGGCAGGAACGCGTGCGAGCCCTCGATGAGCACATTCGGACTGCGGGGCACGCCGAAGGTCAGATACGAATGGTCGTTCATCGTCGTCCGGAAGGTCGCGCCCGGGACGCGGTAGTCGTTGTACATCTCCGGCATTGCCGGGGCCTTGTCCTTATCCTTGTCGTCGTCTTTCTTCTTCGGAGCCTCCCACGGCTTCAGCTTCGAGATGTCCACGTCTTTCTGGCGCAGGAACGTGCCTGCTCCTTTGACGACGACGAGCGTACCGCCGCCGTTGAGCCAGGTCTTCAACGTCTCGGCGTTCTTCCCGAAGCGGTCCCCGTAGTCGCCGTCTGGCAGGACGATCACGCCGTACTTGGAGAGATCGGTGTTGCGCAAGGCTTCGACGGAGAGGGTCGAGTGCGGCAGCGGCGTGTCGACGTCGAGCGTGTGCCAGAGCATGCCGTACGAGGTGGCGTTGACGTGCGGGCCGCCGACGAGGGCGATGCGCGGGTCTTTGACGAAGTGGATCTTCGACGAGCCGAAGCTGGTGGCCCCGGTCCAGCCGGAGTCGATCGGTGTCACCGCGACTTCCAACTCGCGTGCGCCCTTCTCCAGCACGGCATCGACATCCGGCTTGTTGTTGCCTTTGAGGACGACCAGGGAACCGCGAGCGAAGTTGCGCTCGCTCACGGTGACGACGTCATCGCTCACATTGAAGCGGATACCGTCGCGCAACATCCTGCCGGCCAGTCGGTACACGTTGGGGTCACTGCCGTCGATGATGTAACCGTAATGCGCCGCGTGAAACGCCGGCTGCGCCGGGGCGGCATACGGCCGCAGGTCGCCGGTGACCGGCACCGTCGTCACGTAGGCTTCGACGTTCATCGCCAGTGGTAGTGACCAGGACGTCAGGTCGTAGAACTCGTCCGGTTCGTCGGCGTGTGCGCGCTTCTGCTGCTCTTCTACATACCCCTTCGTGAAGACGGGAGACCGTTCGAGCAGCGTCTGCGCCAGGCCGCCGAGGGGCTGGCGCGTGCTGATCACGACCGTGCCCGCGGGAAAGACGTGTGAGTCGGCGGAGTCGCTGTCGATGCGTGTCGCTTTCAGCGTCACCGGCGCGGCGAGTTGCGACATGGCGATCTGCTGGCGCTGGAGCATGTCGATGAGGGGCTGGAAATTCGGCGAACCGGGCAGGAGCAGGTAGATGTTCTGGCCTGAAGCCACCTGCTTCCGCATCATCTCGTAGGTGTATTTCAGCAGCCCTTCGCGGTTCTCCGAGGCTGTGCGCAACGTCGTCATCGCCGTCGTGTAGTGGCGGGAGATGCGGTCCGCGAGCGTGTAGACCGTGCCGTCATCGCGGTTGATTGCCGACCCTCCCCGGCCGCTGCCTGCCACCTCATAAGTCATCCCGATGGCACCGTGCAGCGATGGCCATGAGTCGCCGTAGCCGGGATAGAAGAGGTCGAACTCTTCACCGGTGAAGAAGGCCCATCCTTTCCTGGTGAATATGTCGGCGTTCGCGCGGCCGAATCGCTCCAGCCACATGTCGACGTCCGCCGGCAGGTTAGCGTTGACCGGCCGCGCGTCGGGCGGGAAAAAGTAGGACGCCTGGTAAGCCATCTCGTGAAAGTCGACGAAGACCTGCGGGTTCCACTTGCGGTACTCGGTGACGCGGGCGCGCGTCTCGCGCTGCGAGGTCCAGGCCCAGTCGCGGTTCATGTCGATGAGGTAATGGTTGAAGCGGCCGCCCGGCCACGGCTCGCTGTGCTCGAAGGATTCGGGATTCGGATCAGGCTCCTCGCCCCGCGTGCGGATGAACCACTGCACATAACGCTCGCGTCCGTCGGGATTGAGCAGCGGATCGATGATGACGACGAGGTTCTCCAGCAGCGGCGCCGATTGCGGATCGTTGAGCAGCGTACTGGCCACTTCCATCGACGCTTCCGCGGACGACGACTCATTGCCGTGGACGCCGAAAGCCAGCCAGGCCACGGCCGGAGTGGTGTGCGCGATCTCGTTCGCCCGCGCCTGCGTGGTGGCGGTCGGGTCGGTCAACGCGGCCATGTTGGCGCGAATGGTCTCGAGCGCGGCTCGGTTCTTCGGCGAGGTGATGACGGCGAGCATCAGAGGGCGATGCTCATACGTTTCGCCGAACTGATGCATCGTGATCAGATTCGACTTCGTCGTCAGCAGGTGGAAGTAGTCGAGAATGCGCGCGTGCGGCGTGAAGCGGTCGCCGAGCTTGTAGCCGAGGAATTCATCGGGCGTCGGTACCGCATTCTGGGCTTGCGATACCGCGGCGAAGAGAAACACGAACAGGCAGAGAGAGAGTCGTCTCATCATGATCTTTCAAGTCGTATCGATTGTCGGAGCGATGTTGATTCTGGCCGCATTCGCCGCGCAGCAGATGAGGCGCCTCGAAGCGGAAACGAAAACCTATCAGATCCTGAATCTGATCGGCGGATTCTGTTGCTGTCTGACCGCGATCGTGGGCCGGCAGTACGGGTTCATTCTCCTGGAAGGAAGCTGGACGGTGATCAGCGCCTGGGGCGTGTGGCGGGTGGTAAGAAGGGTGAAGGGTGAAGGGTGAAGGGTGAAGGGTGAAGAGTGAAGAGTGAAGAGTGAAGAGTGAAGGGTGAAGAGTGAAGAGTGAAGAGTGAAGGGTGAAGAGTGAAGGGTGAAGAGTGAAGAGTGAAGAGTGAAGGGTGAGGGGGGAAGAGGGAAGAGTGATGGGGGAGGGGTGAAGGGTGAAGAGTGAAGGGGGAAGAGTGAAGGGTGAGGGGTGAAGGGTGAAGAGTGAGGGGTGAAGAGTGAAGGGTGAAGAGTGAAGGGTGAAGAGTGAAGGG
>Ga0210394_10001625_pt1 | contig 34738 bp, 24 predicted proteins | sample IncBWC12MmetaG_FD_160121 | JGI IMG/M metagenome (GOLD analysis project Ga0210394, IMG submission 160121) | Forest soil microbial communities from Barre Woods Harvard Forest LTER site, Petersham, Massachusetts, United States - Inc-BW-C-12-M | ecosystem: Environmental > Terrestrial > Soil >... | reverse complement strand
TGGTGGCGATTACCGACGGCGGCGCCGACTACAGCTTCGAGTGCGTCGGCAACGTCAAGCTGATGCGCCAGGCGCTCGAGTGCTGCCATCGCGGCTGGGGCGTATCGGTCATCATCGGCGTCGCCGGGGCCGGCCAGGAGATCGCCACGCGCCCGTTCCAGCTCGTGACCGGGCGAGTCTGGAAGGGCACCGCTTTCGGCGGTGCGCGCGGTCGTACCGATGTGCCGAAGATCGTCGACTGGTACATGGATGGCAAGATCGCAATCGATCCGCTGATCACGCACAAGATGCCGCTCGAGAAGATCAATGACGCCTTTGACCTGATGCACTCGGGCGAGTCGATCCGCAGTGTCGTCGTCTACTGAGCGCCGCTGAGCTCTGCGGCGGTTCGGATCCCGGGGTTCGCCCCCGGAATCGAACTGTGATGCCGCCCTGATGTCGAACCGTTACTATGGTATCGATAGCCGGTACCGTCACAGGAACCCCATGAACATCGAATTTTCAGCGCCGCGCCGCCTGCCGGCGCTAGTGCTTGTCGGCCTGCTGTGCTTCGGGCGGACTGCGGCTGGCGGTGACAGCGCCGCTGAGCGCCTGTACGTGTCCGATGAGAGCGGTGGCAACGTCGTCGTCGTGGATCCGGCGGCCGGCAAGGTGGTCGCGACCATTGCGGTCGGCCGGCGTCCGCGCGGCATCGCGGTGTCCGCCGATGCGAGCCGGCTGTACGTCGCGCTGTCAGGCTCTCCCAACGGTGGCCCAAATGTCGATGAGTCGAAACTGCCGCCACCGGATCGTCGCTTCGACGGCATCGGCGTCGTCGACCTGCAATCGCACAAGCTGATCAACACCTTCCCGAGCAACGCCGACCCGGAGACCTTTGCGATTTCGCACGACGGTAAAACCCTTTATACCTCCAATGAGGACACCGGCATGCTGTCGGCGATCGATCTGGGCAGCGGCACGATACGCGCCTCGGTCACGGTCGGATCAGAGCCCGAGGGCGTTGCCGTGAGCCAGGACGATCGCATCGTCTATACCGCCTGCGAGACCTCGAATCAGGTCTATGCGATCGACACCAGAACGATGAAGGTGGTGGCGACCATCGCCACCACGGCGCGGCCGCGCAGCGTGCTGCTTTCGACCCGCAGCCACAGCGGCTATGTCACCGACGAGTTTGGGGGTTCGATCACGGTGTTCAGCACCGAGGACTACAAGGTGCTCAAGACCATTGCCCTGGGCGACCCGAAACTGGTGCGCCCGATGGGCATCGTGGCGTCCGCCGACGGCCGGCTGGTGTACGTGACTACCGGGCGCGCCGGCACGCTGCTCGAGATCGATCCGGCCGCCGGCGCGATCCTCAGGACCTTCGATGCCGTGGGCAAGCGGCCTTGGGGCGTTGCGCTCAGTCGTGACGGGCGCAAGGCCTACACCGCGAACGGACCGGGCGGCGACATTTCGGTGGTCGATATCGCGTCCGGTCACGTGGACAACCGCATCACGGTTGGCGGCAGCCCGTGGGGCATCGTGTCTGCGGCGGCGGCGGCGACGGCGACGGCGCACGTGCAATAGTGATCGCGCGCCCTGCCATGCGGCCAGCCGGTGCCGATCAGACGCGCCGCCGCCTGCTGGGCTACGCGACCGCCTGCTGCGGCTGCATGGCGAGCATGAGCGTGTTTCGGATGGCGAACCCCGCCGCAGCGGGCGATGCGCCGACCCAGGTGTTGATCGAGAACTTCTCCGCCGCCGGCGTCAGCCTCGGAGCCGCGCTGCTGCCGAAGCTCGTCAAGAGCGATGCGCAGTGGCGCCAGCAGCTATCGGCACCGTCGTACGATGTTACCCGGCGACAGGGGACCGAGCTCGCATTTACCGGTGCGAACTGGAACCTGCATGCCAGCGGCCTGTATCGCTGCATCTGCTGCGACACCGCACTGTTCGACTCGCGCACCAAATTCGAATCCGGCACCGGCTGGCCGAGTTTCTGGCGGCCGATCTCCAGGAACAATGTGGCCGAAGGCGCGGACAACAGCCTCGGCATGACGCGCAGCGCGGTGTCCTGCAGGCGTTGCGATGGCCACCTGGGCCACGTATTCGATGACGGCCCGAAGCCCACCGGCCTGCGCTACTGCATGAACTCGGCGGCGCTGCAGTTCGTCGCCCGCGCCTAAAGTCGTCAGTTGAAGTGCAGGCGCACTCCGGCCCAGATCCCGCGCGGTGCGCCCGGCACCACGCCGTTGTCGTTGGTCCAGTCATTCGGATTGACGCGCAAAGTGCCGTTAGGGTCGTAGGCGTCCGAGGTAAGGAATCCGGCGGTGTAGTATTGCTTGTTCAGCGCATTCACGATCCGCGCGAAGATTTCGAAATGCTTGGTGAAGCGATAGCTGCCATTGAAGTTCAGCAGCGCATAGCTCGGTATCCAACCCGTCCCGGTGGGAGAGATGTAGGCACCGGACGCGGCGTCAGTCGTCCCGGCGACGTTGGCGTTGTTTTCGTTCCCGTGCAGGTAGGAGCCGGAAACGATGATCAGATTTGCACCGAGGTCGAGGTGTTTGTTGAAGTCGTAGTCGAGGATCAGCCGACCGGTGTGCTCCGGCACCAACGGGATGTGATCTCCAGGCTGCACTACGATGTTGCCACTGGCATCGCCTGCGCTGTTGGACGAGGCGTTCACGGCGAAGGTCGACTGAAACGTTGCTTGGACGTAACTGTAGGCGAGTTTCCAGGTCAAGCCGCCTTCCTTGCCGCCGAAGGCGAGGTCCAGGCCCTGTCGGCGCGTGCTGCCGACGTTATCGAAGTAGCCGGCGTTGGTACTCGAGGCGATGAACTGAATGTCGTCGCTATTGACGGTGTGGAACAGGTCCGCCGACCAGTTGAAGCGGTGGTCAGCCAGATTACCGCGCAGGCCGATCTCAAACGTGCGCGCCACCACCTGCTTGAGGTCCGGATCGCTCGCAAAGTCGTTCGGTAGCCCGCAGGGCACGGCCGGGTCCGCGCAACCGAGCTCGATCACGCTCGGCGCGCGGCTCGCCTCGTTGTAGGTGGCGTAATAGGTCGTCGTGTTGGTCGGCGTGATCGTGAAGCCGATTGACGGGTTGAGTCGCGCGAACGAGTGGTTGCCGCTGACCGAAGTTGGCGTGCCGAATCCGTTGCCGTAGTCGGCGGGATCGGTGTCGACCGAGTAGCCGTTGATCGTCTCGGTATTGTTATTGTAGCGCAGAGCCGCGGTGATATGGATCAGATCGCTCGGCGAGATCGTGTCGGTGAAGTAGGTGCCGAAGATCCTGTTACTGCCGCCGAGCGAGATGACGGTGTGGTGGTTGTATGGGCTGGACTCGTACACCAGGTGATGGTTGGCGGCGATCCCGCCGAACTGATTCGCCTCGGCGAAGGCGTCCTGAGTATTGTCGTAGTCGACGCCGACGATGGCCTGGTTCTTCCAGTTGAAGAGGTCATCGGAATCGGTGAGCTGCAGCCCGAATCCCACCGAGCGCTGGGTCAGGGTCGAGGTCGCATCCTGGCCGGGCTCGCAATAGGCGAGTGTGGCAGCGCTGGCACCCGGGTCGGTGCAATCGGTCGGCGGACCCGCGTAGCTGCTCTCCAGATAGTTGTCGTTGACATTGCCGTTGCTGACAAAGGTGTTCAGGTAGCGGTAGAAGGTATTGCCCGTGAGCAGCAGATGCTCGGCCAACGACTGCGTGCCGGTCAGGTTCACGAAGTTCATGAGGTTCTGCGTGAAGTCGGGCGTGTAGGTCTGCTCGCGACGATAGTAGAGCATGCTCAGCGGGGTGGAACCGTCGCCGTAAAGACTGGTATCGGCATAGGTGTAGCTCAGATCGATATCCGTGCTGTCGGTCTGCCAGCCAATCTTGCCGAAGCCTTGCCAGACGTGGGTCGAGGACGCATCGCGCCAGCCGGTCTCATCGAAGAAATTGCCGGTGAAAAAGTAATCGAACGCGCCGAACTCGCCGCCGGTCTCACCTTGGAAGGCGTGTCGGCCGAAGGAGCCGCCGTAGACCTCGAACTCCGTGCCAGGGTCCGCGTGGCCGCTCTTGGTCTGCAGCGAGAGCGCGCCGCCGAGCGTATTGAGACCGAACACGGGATTGGAGCCGGAGATCAGAGACACGGTGCTGATTGCGGACTCGGGAATCAGGTCCCAGTTGACCGTGTCGCCGAAGGATTCATTGACGCGCACGCCGTCGACGTAAACCGAAAGCCCTTCGGGCGTGCCGAGCAGCGGCGAGGCCGTAAAGCCGTGGTAGTAGATGTCGAGCTGCAACGGGTTGCCCGCGCCCTCGCTGACAGTGACACCGCTGAAGTTGTTATTGATGTAGTCGGCCACGCCTGTGGTCTGCTCGCGCTGCATGTCGGAGCCATTGGCTGTCTGCACGTTCGATGGAATCTGGTTCAGCGGTAGGCCGAAGCCCGGTAGCGGCGCATTGCCGATCACGATGACCTGCTGCAGTTCCTGAACGGCGGCCGGGTTGCTGGTAGCGCCGGAATTTGTATCAGCAGCTGATGCGAGCGTAGGAAGCGTCGCGTATGCCATGGCTGTGAGAGCGCATGGCAGCAATGTCCTAACCGAGTAAACCATCGACCGACCCTCTTATACTGAATCAGGGGCTCACCACTGCCGACGGGGTGTTTCTTGGTTCACCGCATGGCCCTTATTGCCATTCGAATCGGTGCAGTGTCCGTTGACGGCTGCCGTCAGACCACGGAGCCAGTCCTGATGGCACCGGGAAATTCTCCCGACGATCTCAGGCTTCGATACCGGGCAAAGCTGGCGGAGCGGTGCAGGCCAGGTATGCTAAAAAAGATTAATAAGACGTCGTACATATATGATAATACATATAAATAATCTTGTATCCGTCGGCGACCGAGCGCGCTTGCGCCACTGCGCGCTGACAGCAGGTGTGGTTGTGACGCAGCTGTGTCGGGAGGTGCGGATCGGGCGTTGGGCGCGGGTATAGTGTGGGCCGCAAATCAGCCGGACTGAACCGCCCTAGTGCTCATGCGTTTTCGTCGCGATCGCTTGCCGGCTGTCGGCAGTACTCTGAAGCTGCGGCTGAGCCTATTGATTACGGCGCTGATCGCCCTGGTCACGCTGGCCGGAGGCGGGTATGTCGTGCGCAAAGCGCGTGATGATATCCGCTCTGAAGTTCTTTCCACGCTGAATTTGACCAGTCACTTCCTCGACGCGCAACTCGCCGTGATGCGCGATCGCTGGTCCGCTACCGGTGACGTGGTGCCACTGTTTCAGCTACGCGAGCTCGGCGACGTGCGTCATCTGTCGGTGAAATTCTATGATAGCGAGGGTCGGCTGCTCGATAGCAACGAGGGCAGCCACGATCGCGCACCTGACGCCCCTGGATGGTTCGTTCACCTCGTGCGCGCGGCCTCGGCGCCGATGCCACCGGCTGTACGCACGGTGAGTTTCAACGGCGTCGCGATCGGCCAGTTGATCATCGCCGCCGATCCGACCTATGAATTGGACGAAATGTGGAGTACATCGCGCGGGCTGCTCGAATTGCTGTTGCTGTTCTTTGTATTGGTGAACGCGCTGGTGTGGTGGGCAGTGGCACACGCGCTGCAGCCGATCGAATTCATACTGGTCGCGTTTAGTGAACTTCAGCGCGGGCATCTGGGCGCGCGCCTGCCGCGCTTTGGCCTGCCGGAGATGTCGCGCATCAGCGTAGGATTTAACCACATGGCGGAGACTCTGGAGTCAAGCATTGCCGAGAATCAAAGACTCACCCGGCGCTTGCTGCAGATGCAGGAGGACGAGCGGCGCAGCCTGGCACGCGAGCTGCACGATGAGATTGGTCAGTGCCTGAGCGCGATTCATGCCGATGCCGCCGTCATTCGCAATCGTGGTGGCCTGCCGGTGCGCGAGAGCGCGGAGGCGATTGTGGCGGTGACGGCGCAGATCAAGGACATGGTACGTGGCATGCTGCAGCGTTTGCGGCCGGCGGAGCTCGAGGGGCTGGGCCTGGAGGCTGCGTTGCGCGAACTGGTGGCAGCCTTTCAGCAACGAAATGCGCGCGTCAATGCGACGCTGCGGATGCAGGAGGGACTGAGTGCGCTGCAGTCCGAAGTGAGCACGGCCGCGTATCGGGTAATTCAGGAATGCTTGACCAATGTCGCCCAGCACGCCCAGGCGCAGCGCGTTGATATTGAGGTTGGCATTGTGCCAGCTGCAGCGGAACCGGGAACAGCGACCGACTCCCAGGGGTTGGCGGGCACGTCGTTGCGGATAGCGGTGGTGGATGATGGCACAGGCTTCGACTTAGACGCCACAACACGCGGCTTCGGATTGATGGGTATTCGCGAGAGAGTGAAAGTGCTCAACGGCGCGTGCAGCGTTGAAAGCGCGCGCGGTCATGGCACGCGTATCACCGTAAGTATTTCACTGCCGACGCCGAGCGAGACCGCGACATGAATGCTAAGCCTATCAGGATCATGCTGGTCGACGACCACGCGGTGGTGCGGGCCGGATTCCGTCGCCTGCTTGAGCAGGAAGCGGACATCCGCGTCGTCGCCGAGGCGGACAGCGGCGAGCGCGCCTACCTGCTGTATGTCGAGCACGCGCCGGATGTCCTGGTACTGGATCTATCAATGCCGGGTGTAAGCGGCTTCGAGATCATCCGCCGCATAACCGAACGGCAATCGGATGCAAAGATTCTGGTCTTCAGCATGCACGAGGATGCCTCGCTCGCGGTGCGAGCAATACAGCTGGGAGCGCGGGGTTACGTCACCAAGAGTAACGCACCGGAGGTGCTGGCCACCGCCGTGGTCGCGGTGGCGGCGGGACAGCTGTTTCTGAGTGATGACGTCGCCAAGGCGATCGCCGTTCTGAAACTGACGGGAAATGACAACCCCGTGCAAGCGCTGGGCGCGCGCGAGTTCGAGATATTTCGCCTGCTGGTCACGGGGCGCCCGGCGGCAGAGATTGCGCGAATTCTCAACCTGAGTACCAAGACTATCGCCAACTACCACACCGTGATCAAGCAGAAGCTGCACATTGGCAGTGATGTTGAACTGGTGCTGCTGGCGCTGCGCCACAACCTGCTCTGAACGCCGGCGCCGGCGCGCCTTCAATGTGCTGCCGACAGATCGTCAGCTGGCGCGCCGGGCGGGTGCCTTGCGCCGCGCCGCAGCGCGCGGCCGCTGCGATGTCGCGGGCTAGCCACGGCGTTTTCTGGCGCTGGTGAATCGCTTGATCGCCGCTCGCAGCGACTTGCCGGACTTGCCATAGTCCTGCCAGGGTTTGTCGCGCGTCAACAGCGCCGGTGCGCTGCGCACCGTGAAGCGCTTTGGGTCCAGGCCCGATTTCACCTGCGGCCACAGCAGCGGCATCGATACCGTGGCGCCTTCGCGCGCGCGCGGTGACAGCGGCGCGACCGCGGTCGCCATGCGATCGTTACGCAGGTAGTCGAGGAAGATGCGGCCAGCGCGATCCTTTTTCGCCATCGTGGTCAGGTAGCGCTGCGGGCTGTCGGCGGCCATCCGCACGCACAGCGCCTGCGCGAAGGTCTTGGCGGTCGGCCAGTCGAGCGCTGCACGATCGTTCGACAATGGCGTGACGACGTGCAGGCCCTTGCCACCGGTGCTCTTGCAGAACGCGCGCAGCCCCAGCGCGTCCAGCCGCTCGCGCAGTTCGATCGCGGCCTTGATCACCGCGCTGAATGGCACATCGGGTGCCGGGTCCAGATCGAATACCAGCCGCCCTGGCACCTCCGGCTTGTTCGCGACGCAGTTCCACGGGTGCAATTCGAGCGCTGCGATCTGCGCGGCCGCGACCAGGCCCTCGACGCGATCGATCTGCAGGTATGGCTTGCGATCGCCGCGTACCGTGACCAGCTGCAGCAGGTTCGACGTCCCGGGCATCGCGTGCCGCTGGAAGAATTTCCCGTGCCCGATGCCATCGGGCGCACGAACCAGCGAGCACGGCCGTCCTTCCACATGCGCGATCATCCACGCGCCCACGGCCGCGTAGTACTGCGCCAGCTCGAGCTTGCTGACCGGGCGGCCGTCGCCGGCATCGGGCCACAGGCTCTTGGCGGGCTGCGAGATGCCCACACCCAGTACCTGGTCGGCGCCGGTGGCGCCCGGAGTTGTCGGGGCTTTGCCACCCCTGGGTGTGGCGCTGCGGCGGGCGGCCGTGGCAGTCTTCGCCGCCAATGGCCTGACATCAGCCGGTACCAGTGTCGACGGCTTTTCCGCCTGCACCTCCGTTGCCGGCTTGTCTTCGCGCAGGCCCTTGAAGGCGGCCTGACGCACCATGCCTGCACCGGTCCAGCCGGCAAATTCGATCTCGGCTACCAGCTCAGGCTTCACCCAGCGCACGCCGGACTCCGATGGGGCAGCGTCGGCTCCGGAGAACGGACTGCGTGTGGCGCTGACCGCCTTCAGCCGCGTCAGCAGTGCCTTGACCGCCTGTTGGCCGAAACCGGTGCCGACCCGACCGACATACACCAGCTTATCGCCGCGGTGCACGCCGACCAGCAGCGATCGCGGCGCTCCCTCGCGGAAGGTATAGCCGCCGATGACCACTTCATGCCCCGCGCGGCACTTGCTCTTGGTCCAGGCGCCGGCGCGTCCGGACGCGTAGGGCGCGTCGATGCGCTTGGAGACGATGCCCTCGAGCGACATGCGGCAGGCGGAGGCCAGCACCGCATCGGCGTTGGCGTCGAAGTGATCGACGTAGCGGATGTTGCCTGGGCGCTGATCCGGTAGCAGCTGGCGCAGCCGCTGCTTGCGCTGCGCCAACGGCAGTGGCCGAAGATCCTCGCCGCCCAGAAACAGCAGGTCGAATACAAAGCAGGTCAGCTTTGCCGTCTGATGCTCGGACAGCGCCGCCTGCAGGGCTGCGAAATCAGGCACCTGATGCGCATCGAGTGCGACAATTTCACCATCGAGGATGCAGTCCGGAAGACTGGCCGCTTGGCGCGCAATCTCCGGGAACCGCTCGCTCCAATCGAGGCCCTTGCGCGTGCGCAGCACGGCCGCGCCGCCCTCGACCCGCAGCTGCACGCGGTAGCCGTCGAACTTGACCTCGTGTACCCAGTCCGCCGAACCTGGCGGCCGATCGACCAGCGTGGCCAGTTGCGGTTCGATGAAGCGTGGCATCGCCCGCGCGGCGCGCTTGCTAGCGCCCTTCAATGCCGCCGCGCGCTTCGATGGCCAGACCGCGTCGGGTGTAGCGCCGGTGCCCGCGACCAGCATGAACGGCTTTGGGCCCTTGCCGCGGCCCGCGGCGATCTGACTCATGCTGCGCCCGGAGGCGATCGAGCGATCCTGCGCCAGCAGGGCTTGCGCATGCTCTGCATCCGCGGCCTCATCGCGGTGTTTGATCAGCAGCCAGTTGGTACGCTTGCCGCCGTCGCGATCGCGGCGCATGCGCACCAGCACCCAGCTGCCGTGCAGGCGCTCGCCTTGCAGTTCGAACTTGAGCTCCCCGGCCTTCAGCGCGGCTGCGGCAGAGGCGCCCGGCAATGGCTGCCAGTAGCCGCGATCCCACAGCTGCACCGCGCCGCCGCCGTACTGTCCGTGCGCGATCGTGCCCTCGAAATCGCCGTAGTCGAGCGGGTGGTCCTCGACTTCAACCGCCAGTCGCTTGTCGGCCGGATTGAGCGATGGGCCGCGGGTGACCGCCCAGGACTTGAACACGCCATCCAGCTCCAGGCGCAGGTCGTAGTGCAGCCTGCGTGCGTCGTGTTTCTGTATCACGAATCGCAGCCGCTTCGACTTCGCGAGCCGTAGTGTACCGCTGGGTTCGGCCGTCTGGCGGAAGTCCCGTTTGGAGCGATAGCGGGCTAATTTATTCCCTGGCACAGCCGTTCCTTTTCCCTGCCCACGGGCGCAGCAGTGTCGGCGCGGCGCGCAGGCCGCGTCTGTCGGCCTGAATCCCGCTATGCTGTTCCTTCACATGAGCTGGAACCCGGCACAGTACCTGAAATTCTCGCAGCCGCGCCTGCGGCCGGCAATGGACCTGCTGGCGCGCATACCGAGCGAGCAGCCCGACCTGGTCTACGACCTGGGCTGCGGGGCCGGCAATGTCACCGCCGCGCTGCTGCAGCGCTGGCCGCGCGCGCAGGTCATCGGCGTGGACGATTCCGCGCCCATGCTCGAGCAGGCGGCCAAGGCGCTACCGCAGGTGCAATGGGTGCAGCATAGCCTTGCGGGCTGGCGGCCCGAGCGCCAGGCCGATGTCATCTATTCGAACGCGGCGCTGCACTGGTTGCCCAATCACCAGCAGCTGTTTCCCGCACTGGTGCAGGCCCTGTCGCCGCGCGGCGTGCTGGCCATCCAGATGCCACGCAACTTCGCCGCGCCTTCCCACACGCTGATCGATGCCACCGCGCGCGCCGGCCCCTGGCGCAGCAAGCTTGAGCCGCTGCTGGGAGCGGCGCCGGTACGCGAGGCGCAGTTCTATTACGCGCTGCTCGCGCCGCTGGCACAGGAGCTGGACATCTGGGAGACCGAGTATCTGCAGGTGCTGTCCGGAGACGATCCGGTCAAGGAATGGACCAAAGGGACCTGGCTGATGCCGTTTCTCGACCGCCTCGATGCGGCGCAGCGCGTCGCCTTCGAGGCCGATTATGCGCTGCGCCTGCGCGCCGCCTATCCGCCACTGGCGGATGGCACCACGCTGTTTCCGTTCCGGCGTCTATTCATCGTGCTGCGTCGGGCATAGCTCCGGAACGCCTGAGCGCGCGGCGCTGCTCGCCCTCAGGACTTGGTGATGTCGACGTCGCGCGTTTCGGGCAGGAAGATCATACCGATCACAAGGCTGGCGGACGCGACTACGATCGGGTACCACAGACCGGCGTAGATGTTCCCCGTCGACGCCACGATCGCGAACACGGTCGCGGGCAGGAAGCCGCCGAACCAGCCGTTGCCAATATGATAGGGCAGCGACAGGCCGCTGTAGCGGATCCTGGTCGGGAACAGTTCGACCAGCCAGGCGGCGATCGGCGCATACACCAGCGTCACGTAGATCACGAGGACGGTAAGCAGCAGCACCGTCATGACGCTATTGATCTTGGCGGGATCCGCGCTCGCCGGGTAACCATGCTTGACGACGGCCGCCTTCAGGACCTTGGCGAAATCAGGCGCATCGGCGGCGATGGTCTCTTCGCCAATCTGGACTGAGGCCGTGGTACCCGGTGCTGCCACCACGTTCGCGTAGTTGACCGACAGCCTGGCCAGACTGGATTTTACTGTGTCGCAGGAGCTCTTGAACTTCGCCGTGCCAACCGGGTTGAACTGGAAGGCGCATTCCCCCGGATCGGCCGTGACCGTGACCGGCGAGTGGGCCAGGGCCGTTTCCAGAGCGGGGTTCGCGTAATGCGTGATGGCCTGAAAGATCGGAAAGTAGGTGAGCGCGGCGAGTGCAAATCCGGCCATGATGATGGGCTTGCGGCCGATCCGGTCGGACAGCCAGCCGAACAGGATGAAGAATGGTGTGCCGAGGGCCAGCGCGACCGCGATCATGATCTGAGCCGTGGTCGCTTTCACGCTGAGGGTCGTGGTCAGGAAGAACAGCGCATAGAACTGCCCGCCGTACCAGACCACCGCTTCGCCGGCGGTCGCGCCCAGCAGGGCCAGGATCGCGATCCGGGCAAAGCGCCAGGTGCCGAAGGCTTCCCTCAGCGGGGCTTTCGACCTCTTGCCCTCTTCCTTCATCCGCAGGAACATCGGCGACTCGTTGAGCTGCAGGCGGATCCACAGCGACACCGCCAGCAGGACAATGGAGACCAGGAACGGCACCCGCCAGCCCCAGGCGCCGAAGGCATCCTCCCCGAGGTAGGTGCGCACACCGAGCACGAGCAGCAGCGCCACAAACAGCCCCAGCGTCGCCGTGGTCTGAATCCAGGACGTGTACAGGCCGCGTTTTCCCTTCGGCGCGTGCTCGGCGACATAGATCGCGGCGCCACCGTATTCGCCGCCGAGAGCCAGGCCCTGGAGCAGCCGCAGGGCAATCAGCAGGATCGGTGCGAAGATACCGGCCGTTGCGAATGATGGCAGCAGGCCGATCAGGAAGGTCCCCATGCCCATGCAGGTGATCGTGATGATGAAGGTGTACTTCCGGCCGACCAGATCACCGATGTGCCCGAAGAGCAGGGCGCCGAACGGACGCACCGCAAAGCCGGCGGCGAAGGCCAGCAGGGTGAAGATGAAGGCGGCCTGCGGCTCCACCCCGGAGAAGAACTGCTTTGCAAGGATGGTGGCGAGCGTGCCGTAGATGTAGAAATCGTACCACTCGAATACCGTTCCGACCGATGAGGCCAAGATCACCTTTCTTTCTTCGCCCGTCATCTTGTCGGACTGAGGTAGAGCCTGCGTCATTGTCGTCGCCATAGCGTGTTCCCCCGGCGCTAATTGTGTCTTTCAAACAGAAAAGTTCGTCGTGCGATCCAATCTTTGAGGCTGGTACCGCACGGCGCTACCTCGAGGCGCCAACTGTGCACGAGTATACCCGACGTATCGCGGCCCGCTGCAAGCGCGCTCCCGTTAGACTTAGGTAGCACAAGATTTGTACGATCGTGTTACACCTTTTCCGATCGGCAACGCCGGGTGTGCGAATTGCCCATGGCCGCAATTGCCAACATGGCAGCTGCGCACCAGTAGCCGCCGCGTGCAGGGCGGATCGCGTTGCTGATCATCGTGCGCAGCGCCTATCCGCCGCTGGCGGATGGCACCACGCTGTTTCCGTTGCGGCGATTATTTATCGTGCTGCGTCGATCATGGCTCCGCAATGCGCGCTCGATCCCGGCGTCAGAATTTCACACGAAAGCCGAACATGACGGTCGTCTGTGCTTCAGATCCGGAGGTCCCTACGGTGGTGCCGACAAACCCGTTGGCCAGGCCGTCGGTGACCTCCGAGTAGTTCACACCGCCATACACATCATAGTGCTTGTTGATGATGTAGTCGGCCACCAGGGAGGCCTCATTAAAGTCGCCTGAGCACAGCAGGCCCGCCGCGCTGCAACCGATGCCTTGCGTGCCGGTCGGTGTAAGGCCGATGGTCCAGCTGTTCTGAGTGATGTGATAAAACGCGCCGACGAAGTTCCAGCCGGAACTGAGCGCGTACCTGGCGCCCAACCACTCCATGTTGTAAACGGCGGAGTTGTTGATGTTGATCCCGACCGCAATCGGATAATCACCTTCGGCGTTACCGCCGGTGTAGTCCGCATGCGATTTTTGCAGATGGGAGTAGCCGGCGTAGAGCGTGAGCTTATCCTTCATCGCCGAGTCGCCGAACTCAAAGGTGTACTTACCCATGACGTTATACGACTCATTATCGGAGATGAAGGCCGCCAATCCCGGGGTGGGAACCGGGCTCGCGCCATTGTCGAAGGAACTTCTGAGGTTAACGGCGCCCTTTTCATTCTCATACACGGCGTCCACGGACAGACCCTGGACGGTCACCCCGGCATTGACGCCGTAGGAATGGCCGAAAAGCCCGGTATCCTGGCCACCGTTGGAGTACAAGACCGCAAGATGCACGGGACCGTTGGTATACCCGTATCTGATCGAGTTATCCCAGCGTGCCGCCTGGGTACTGCCGGCGCCGCCGTTAAAGCCTGAATACCCCAGAAACGAGAACGCATAGGAAAGCGCTTGTGGGTCGTAGCCCAACAGCGCGGCGAGCTGCAGCGAGTTGTGACGGCCGATCGTCAGCGTACCGAACGTCGCGCTGCTCGCGCCGCCATTCAGAACGCTGTTGAAGGCCTGGCCGCAACGGCTGCTGTCGGCATTCGCGGTCTGATGTCCCACTGTCTTGCCACTGTTTGAGGCAAGGCTGGCGCAGGCATCGGTCAACTGGCCCGATAGCGGGTTGAACCCGGTCTCGGCCGTCGCAACCAGGTTCACATCGCCGGCGATCGGCTCCGACACCCTGATTCCGATCTTGGATTGCTCGAGGCCGCTCTCAGCGACCGTCGTCTGGGAGCCGGAGAAATTTCGCGTCGTCGTGAAGGCCTGATACTCAAGACCGCCGGGCAGCGTAGCGCTCAGCGGAACACCCTTACTCTGATACGCGTAGCCGACGTCGACCGTTCCGTAAACGGTCACGCCGCCCAGCGACAGGCTGTCAGGTAGCGGGTCCTTCATCTCCGCTTGCGCGGATGCACAGCCAAGCGCCAGGGCAAATCCGGCCCCGGTCAGGTAACTTGAACGTTTCATCGTACCCCTCCGTTAAAATCGTTTTGCAATCGGGCCGCCGCGCCACAGTCGGACGGATTTGGACACCAGCGCCGGTCAGCACTGCCACCAAGCCGAGCAGTATCGATAGGCCGCCGCGACCGGCATCGGGAGATCGTAGGCGACCGATCGCACCCTCAGCCCCTGGAGCCAACACCTGTTGCGCCGGTGCAGCGCCCGACAACGCGACTCATCATGGATCGCGTCCCGGTCGGTTGCGTCTGTCGCCGCCATTGGATCCGATCCTCCGATCCGCATTGACAGGCAGATCCTCGACTTGCACACCGGCGCCCGGTATTCCACTTTGGTCGCAATTGAGGCGAGTCTGGGCCACCTGATCGACTAAGGTCGTATGTTGCAGGTCCGCAACAACCGGCGCGGGCGTGCATTTGTCTTGCGCCGGGGGTCGGCTTAGAGTGTCGAAAAGAAGGGGGGGCTATGTTCTCGGGCTGGCTGCTGTCGCTGATGGCGGTGGGGTATCTCGGGTGCCTTTTTGCGATCGCGTTCTACGGTGATCGGCACCGCCTCTATACCAATCAACGCCAACTCCGGCCCTATATTTACGGGCTTGCACTCGGTGTGTATTGCACCTCCTGGACCTTCTTTGGTGCCGTCGGCAGCGCGGTGCGGGAGGGCTGGGGGTATCTGCCGATCTATCTCGGGCCGGCGCTGGTGTTCCTGTTCGCGTTGCCGTTCATGGAGCGCCTGGTCGAGATCGGCCGCGCGCACAATGTCAGTTCGATCGCCGATTTCATCGCATCGCGCTTCGGCAAGAGCCGGTCGCTGGCGGTACTGGTCACCCTGATCGCGCTGGCTGCAGCGATTCCTTATATCGCGCTGCAGTACAAGGCGGTCGCCGCGAGCATCGATGTGCTGACCACGGTCGCGGTGGCGCATGCGCCGTGGTATCGCGACACCGCGTTGGCGGTGGCGCTGATCATGGCGCTGTTTGCCGTGCTGTTCGGCGCCCGGCGCGTGGATGCCACCCGGCACCGCGAAGGTCTGATGCTGGCGATCGCCTTCGAATCGCTGCTCAAACTGCTGGCGTTCGTTGCGGTTGGCGTATTCGCCTGTCTGCAATTGCGCGGCCATCCGTGGCTGTTACCGCCCGGACTGGCTACCGGCAGCACACTGTTCACCGGCAATGAGTTGATGAGCACGGTGCTCGCGGCGGCGGCGATATTCTGCCTGCCGCGTCAATTTCAGGTCGGCGTGGTCGAATGCGCGCGCACTTCCGACCTGAAGCTGGCGCGCTGGCTGCTACCCGCCTACCTCGGCCTGTTCTCTGTCGTGGTGGTACCGGTAGTGGCGCTGGGCACGCGCAACGGATTGTCGCTGCATACCGCCTCGGACTCGCTGATCCTGACCCTGCCGATGAGCTACGGTGCGTCCTGGCTGACGGTACTGGTCTATCTCGGTGGTTTGTCTGCGGCTACGGCGATGGTGGTCGTGGCCAGCACCGCGCTGGCAACGATGATCTCGAATGACATCGCCGCGCCGATCCTCTGGCGCCAGCGCCTGGAGGACGGGTCGAGCCTGGGCCGGCGCGTGCTGTGGGTGCGGCGAGCCGCCATCTTTACGCTGGCGCTGCTCGCCTTTACCTATTATCGCTCGACGTCGGGTTCGATCAGTCTGGCCGCGATCGGCATGCTGTCGTTCGCCGCCGTGGCGCAGTTCGCCCCGGGAATTTTTGCCGCGTTGTACTGGAGCGGCGCCAGCAGCGCGGGCGTGTTCTGGGGCATGTTGAGCGGATTCATCACCTGGGCCTATCTGCTGTTGCTGCCCAATCTGGTGGCCGGCGGTCTGCTGCCGCATTTTCTGGCCGACTACTCTAGTCCCGGTGCAGTCGGACCGCGCGCGCTGCTGGCGCTGACGCTCAACGTGTCGGTGATGCTGATCGTGTCCGCGCGACGCGGCGTGACCTTGCAGGAACGATTGGCCGCGCGCGCCTTTGTCGCGCCCAAGCGTCCCGCCGCCGGCCTGTCCGCGATGACCTCCCAGGTGGGCGATCTCGAGACCGTGGCCGCCCGAATTATCGGCGCCGCCGCCGCGCGCCACGCGCTGCAGGAGTACGCTGCTTTGAGCAGCCAGGAACTGCCGAAGCCGGCCGCGCCCGCTGATCGGGGACTGCTGCAGCATTTCGAGCGCGTGCTGGCCGGCTCGATTGGCGCCTCATCCGCGCGCGTGGTGCTGACGCATGCACTCAAGCGCAAGGGCCTGGAGGTCGACGAAGTCGCTGAATTGCTCGATGAAACCTCGCAAGAGCTGCGCTTCAGCCGCCAGCTGCTGCAGGCGACGATGGAGAACATCACGCAAGGAATCAGCGTGGTGGATGCGCAGATGCGGATTGTCGCGTGGAACCGCCGTTATCTGGATCTGCTTGGCTATCCGGACGGCATGGTGTATGTCGGTCGTCCGGTGGCGGACCTGATCCTCTGGAATGCCGAGCAGGGAGGAATGGGACCGGGCGATCCACTACAGCAGGTCGAGAAGCGGCTGGCGCACATGCGGGCCGGAACCGCCTACACCTTTCAGCGGGCGCGTCGTAACGGCCAAGTATACAACATCCACGGGCAGCCGATGACCGGCGGCGGATTTGTCACAACCTATACCGACATTACCGAATTCAAACGCCATGAACAGGCGTTGCTCGATGCCAAGCAGGGACTGGAGGAGCGTGTCGCACAGCGCACCCAGGAGTTGAGCGCCTCGCTCGAGGCGCAGCGAATGGCCAAGCAGGAGGCCGAGACCGCTAACGTCAGCAAGACGCGCTTTTTTGCAGCCGCCAGTCACGATCTGCTGCAACCGCTGAATGCGGCCAGGCTGTTTGTCTCGGCGCTCGAGTCGCGTGCACGCGCGCACCCGGAGCTGCAGGAACTGACCATACGCATCGATGCCTCGATGCGGGCGGCGGAAGAGCTGCTCGACGATCTGCTGGATGTTGCGCGCCTGGACAGCGGCGTCCTCAAGCCGGACATCTCCAGCTTTCCGATCATCGAGCTGCTGGAGGAACTGCGGCGGCAATATGCACCGCTCGCGCATGCACGACACCTGCGACTAAGCATCGTCGGCAGCCATGAAGTGGTTCGCAGCGATCGCGTGCTGCTGCGGCGGATCATCCAGAATTACCTTTCCAACGCGCTGCGCTACACCAAACGCGGCGGCGTCGTGGTGGGTTGCCGGCGGCGCGCCGGTGAGCTCGAAGTAGCGGTGTACGACACCGGGCCCGGCATCGCGGAGCACCAGCGTCAACGCATGTACGACGAATTCAGCCGCTGCGAGCAGGCTTCCCCGTGGGGCGAGAAGGGCCTGGGGCTCGGCTTGTCGATCTGCGACCGCCTCGCCCGGCTGATGAACCACACACTGACCTTCGCCAGCTGCCCGGGGCGCGGCTCCGCGTTCGGTGTACGGGTGGCGCGCGACGTCAGGGCCCGGCGGGCAAAGCGCATCGGACCGCAGCGTCCCGCTCCCGACCCGATCGGGCTGCGCGGTCTGCGAGTGCTGTGCGTGGACAACGATTGCTCGATCCTGGACGGTATGGAGGCGCTGCTCGGACAATGGGGTGTGCAGGTGCTCAAGGCCCGCAACAGCGCCGAGGCGGCGCAGGTCGGCGCGCAAGTGGAAATCGACACGATACTGGCCGACTACCATCTCGGGGACGGCGTCGACGGCATCGAGCTGTTGCGTCGCCTGCGTGAATCGAGCTGCCCGGCGAGCAGTGCAGCGCTGATCAGCGCCGACCACGGCGCCGAATTGGCGCTCTTGGCCCGCACGGCAGGCTATCCCTTGCTCCACAAACCGCTACGGCCGGCGGCACTGCGGGCGCTGCTGAGTGCGTTTCGGCGCCAGCCGAGCAAGGTCTCGGCCGCCTAAAGCGGCACAGCCGCGCGCCGGGGGCGCCGGCGCCGCCATCGGGTCCAACACGGATCGGACACCGACCAAGGTCGTAGCGGCCGATTAGAAGTGCGATGCTAAAAAAGCGCATGAACTCCTGGACACAGGCGCAACCTCAAGCAGTCTGGGGCAGGGGGTGATGTGAGTCAGGGGATCCATCTGCATCAGCCTTCCGCCGATCGTCCGCCAGCACCGAGTGCGCAGATAACCTACCAAGTCCTCATCGTCGACGACCATCCGCTGTACCGCGCGGCGCTCAAGGGTGCGGTCGCGGCGGCCTGTATCGACAGCGAATTCGTCGAGGCCGACAGCATTGCAGCCCTGTTTGACGTGCTGGAGGATCATCCGCACCCCGATCTGCTGCTGCTCGACCTGAACCTGCCCGGTGCCTATGGCTTCAGCGCCCTGGCGCATTTGCGCGGCACGCATCCGGAGTTGCCGGTCATCGTGGTGTCGGCGACGGACGATGCGCGTACCGTGCGCCAGGCGTTGGCGTTCGGAGCCCAGGGCTTTGTATCCAAGGCGGCCGATGCCGCCACCATCGGTGACAGCGTGCAGGCGGTATTGCGTGGCGAAATCGTGGTGCCGGCCGGGCTGGGACCGGATGCGGAGGCCGCGGCCGATGCCGGTGCGCTCGATGTCGCGCAGCGCTTGGCGCAGCTCACGCCGCAACAGTTCCGCGTGTTCGGGCTGCTGTGCTCGGGTCGACTGAACAAGCAGATCGCCTACGATCTGCAGATCATGGAGGCGACCGTGAAGGCTCACATGACGGCCATTCTGCGCAAGCTTGGCGCTTCCAATCGGACGCAGGCCGCATTGCTGGCCGGACGTTTGGTCCGGGATCCGACCGAAATCAGGCCCCCGCCTGAAGGGATTGACTGAACCGGTAGCTCGCCCTTGCCGCTCGTTACCGACGGGCGTGTGCGGCACGCGGCGCGATGCGTAGCAGGTTTGCCGCGACGGTGGATCGGCACTGATATCAAGGGTATAGTCCGCCGCTTCCAGATCACACCAACGCTTCTCACCGGGGACATCGACATGAAAAGGACTTTTGCCGTGGCGGCACTGGCGGCCATCTGCGCTCCATGCCTGGTATTTGCGGCACCGAAGCAGCTCAAGGTCGTTGAATCCATCGTCATCAAGGCGCCGGCCGATAAGGTCTGGGCAGCCGTGAAGGATTTCGACAGCCTGAATAAATGGCACCCGGCCGTGGTCAAGGACGAGATCGTCAAGGGCAGCAACAACAAGCCCGGCGCGGTACGTGCGCTGACGATCAAGGACGGTCCGGTCATTACCGAGAAATTGCTTTCGTTCAGCGACATGTCACATTCGTTCTCGTACAAGTTCGTCGACACGCCGTTTCCGATCAAGGACTATGTGTCAGCGTTCCACGTCAAGGCCAACAAGGACGGCACCACCCTGGTGCGCTGGTCCAGCACCTTCAAGCGCAAGAACCCAGCTGAGAATCCTCCGGACGCCGAGAACGACGACGCCGGCACCAAGCTGATCACCGGGATCTACCAGAGCGGCCTGGCGAACCTGAAAAAGCAGGTCGAGGGCGGCTGACCGACGATCGCTGGTCGGCGGTCCGAGCGCCGGCCGGGCGGGACTGTGGCACTGGAGGGGAGCGTGATCCCTTCCGGCACCCGGCGGCCGACTCGATCGGCCGACTAGGTCGGCCGATCGGTAACCAGCTGGGCCACCACCGAAGGATCCGCCAGCGTCGAGATGTCCCCCAACTGTTCCGTCTCATTGGCGGCGATTTTGCGCAGGATCCGGCGCATGATCTTGCCGCTGCGGGTTTTTGGCAGGCCTGGCGCCCACTGGATCACATCGGGTGTTGCAAACGCACCGATCTGTTCGCGCACGCTGCGCAGCAGCGCCCGGCGCAGTTCCTCCGAGGGTTCGATCTCGGCGCTGAGCGTGACGTAGGCGTAGATACCCTGACCCTTGACGTCATGCGGATAGCCCACCACGGCGGCTTCGGCAACTGACGGATGCGAAGCCAATGCACTTTCTACCTCCGCCGTGCCGATCCGATGTCCGGACACGTTAATCACATCATCCACCCGCCCCGTGATCCAGTAATAGCCGTCCTCGTCGCGTCGCGCGCCGTCGCCGGTGAAGTAGCTGCCCGGATAGGTGCGAAAGTAGGTATCGATAAAGCGTTGTGGGTCGCGGTAGACGCTGCGCATCTGGCCAGGCCAGCTATCGCGCAGCACGAGATTGCCGGCGCAGGCGCCCTCGAGCACTTTTCCGGCGGCATCGACAATCGCCGGCACGACACCAAAGAACGGCCGCGTAGCAGAGCCGGGCTTGAGCGCGGTTGCCCCCGGCAGCGGCGTAATTAATATGCCGCCGGTCTCGGTCTGCCACCAGGTGTCCACGATCGGGCAACGGCCGTCGCCGACCACCCGGTGGTACCATTCCCAGGCTTCCGGATTGATCGGCTCGCCGACGCTGCCGAGCAGGCGCAGCGACTTTCGCTCGTATTGCCGCACCCAGTGTTCGCCCTCGGCCACCAGCGAGCGGATCGCCGTCGGGGACGTGTACAGGATGGACACCTGGTGCGTATCGCATACCTGCCAGAAGCGGCCGGGGTCCGGATACTTCGGTGTACCTTCAAACATCAGCGTGGTCGCGCCGTTGGACAGCGGCCCGTAGATCACGTAGCTGTGCCCGGTGACCCAGCCGACGTCGGCGGTACACCAGTACACATCCTGCTCGCGGTAATCGAATACATTCTCGAAAGTGTAGGAGGCGAACACCAGGTAGCCGCCGGTGGTGTGCAGCACGCCTTTGGGTCTTCCGGTGGAACCGGAGGTGTAGAGGATGAACAGCGGGTCTTCGGCGCCCATTTCCTCAACCGGACAGTCGCTCGAGGCCGCGGCCATCAGGTCCTCATAGGACACGTCGCGCCCCTGCACGAGCGTCACGTCGGCGCCGGTACGGCGCACCAGCACGACGGTGTCGACCGGACTGTCGGCTCGCAGCGCGATCGCCGCGTCGACGTTTCTCTTCAGCGCAATGATCTTGCCGCCACGCCAGGCCTCATCGGCGGTAATGACGATACGCGAGCCGCAATCCTCGATGCGGCTGGCGATTGACTCGGGCGAGAAACCGGCAAAAATCACCGAATGAATGGCGCCGATCCGCGCACACGCCAGCATCGCCACGGCCGCCTGCGGAATCATCGGCAGATAGATGGTCACGCGATCGCCCCTGCGCACACCCAGGTCTCGCAGCACGTTGCCGAAGCGACACACGTCGGCGTGCAACTCTCGATAGGTGATTCGTCTGGTTTCACCCGGCCGATCGCCTTCCCAGATGATCGCCACCCGATCGCCGCGCTCGCTCAGATGCCGGTCGAGGCAGTTCTGGGCAACATTGAGGCTGCCGTCCTCGTACCAGCGGATGTGAAAATCGTCGAGCCGATAGGACACGTCCTTGACCTTGGTGTAAGGCCGGATCCAGTCGAGACGGCGTCCAACCTCGCCCCAGAACGCTTCCGGTTCCCTCACGCTGCGGGCATACTCGGCCGCGTAGCGCCGGGCATCCACCCGGGCCCGAGCCGCGAATCCGGCCGGCACCTGGTACAAGTGTGTCGCGTGATCCATACGGTCCCCTCCAAACGGCATTCCTTGACCCAACCGTAGCGCGGGCTGGCCATCGCCAGGCGCGTCAGCTGCGGACTGTTTCGAGCATGATACGTCAGGAAAGCGCGCGACTGCGTGCGGCCGGGTGCGCGACTTCCTAGGGCGGCGCTCGCAGCACCGCACGCCGCACGAGTTCCCGGTGGTGCTGGCAGCGACGGCGCCCGACCAGCGAGAAGCCCACATCCGGATCACAGATCGACGCGATCAGCACCTGATGCTCGCGCAACAGCACCACCACCCGCTCGCCCTCCTGCAGCATCGAATCGGCGGTGCGAAATTCGAGCCGTCGCCCCGGCTGCTCATGCGTGCGTTGCCAGCCAAGCTCACGCGCCAGGCGCACGACCTGCTCGAAGTTCGACTCGGAATCGAAGCGCGTGGCGACCGACAGATAACGCAGCTCGTGCAGCTGCATGCCCAGTACGCCCATTCCGAGGGCGCCAGAGAGCAGCAGTCCGAACGCGGCTGCAGCACTGACCGCCAGCGCGTCGCGCCGATCGTGCAGGAATGCGGAAGTGATGATTAAGGCAACGCAGATCGCTGCCAGGTAGGCACAAAACGCTACCGGCGCGAAGTACCTCGCCCAGTCGGCGCCATATAGCCTGAGTCTCTCCACGTGCATCGGCTAGTCTGCGCCTGCTGATCCGGCTGTCATACACCGGTCATGAAAGCTTCATACTCTCAATCCGGCGCCGGCGTAACAAGACCAACGACTGACGATTAACGCGAGAGGTTACCTGTGTTGACCAGCTTGGGCATCGATGTCCCGACCGCCGTATTGCTGTGTCTTGCGCTGGCACTTGCGCTGAGCTTCGAATTCGTCAACGGCTTTCACGACACCGCAAACGCGGTGGCAACGGTGATCTACACCCACACGTTGAAGCCGGCGCAGGCGGTCGTCTGGTCCGGGTGCTGGAATCTGATTGGCGTCTTGACCTCGTCGGGCGCCGTGGCCTTCGGCATCGTCGCACTGCTGCCGGTGGAACTGGTCATCAACGTCGGCTCCGGCGCCGGTTTTGCGATGGTATTCGCATTGCTGGTGTCGGCCATCGTCTGGAATCTCGGCACCTGGTACCTCGGTCTGCCGGCTTCCAGCTCGCATACGCTGATCGGCTCGATCGTCGGAGTCGGGCTGATGAATTCGCTGTTGAGCCCGGACTCGGCGTTCGGCGACGGCGTCAACTGGACCAAGGTCGCCGATACCGTCAAGGCACTCGTGCTGTCGCCGCTGATCGGCTTCGTGTTTGCCGCATTGCTGCTGCTGCTGGCCAAAGCGCTGCTGCGCCGGCCCGAGCTCTACAAGGCGCCCGAGGGCAACGCGCCGCCGCCCATTTGGATCCGCAGTCTGCTGGTGCTGACCTGCACCGGCGTGAGCTTCGCGCACGGCTCGAATGATGGCCAGAAGGGTATGGGGCTGATCGTGCTGATCCTGGTCGGCATCGTACCGGCCGCGTTCGCGCTCAACATGAGTGCCTCGGCGGACTCGCTGCAGCAGCTGTCCTCGGCGGCGGTCGTGTTCTCCCAGTCGCTGCAGCCGCAGCCGGCTGCCACCGCTGGCGCGTCAGACGCCGACACCGCGCACCGGCAATTGACGTTGTACCTGCGCACCGGGCACATCAGCGACACCACGATGCCGGCGCTCGCGTTGGCGAACCAGCGCGTCGTGGGGGGCCTGGAGGACGTAAAGGACCTGTCGAGCGTGCCGGCGATGCAGCGTCGTTCGCTGCGACTCGACATCTACCTGGTGTCGGAAACCCTGGCGCGCCTGATCAAGGCGAAGCAGCTTCCCGCCACGCTCGATGCCAGGGCAGCCGGCAGCTACCAGAAGTCGCTCAAGGCACTGACGAACTACATTCCGCTGTGGGTGAAGGTGGCGGTCGCTCTGGCGCTGGGCCTCGGCACCATGATCGGGTGGAAGCGCATCGTCGTCACGGTCGGAGAGAAGATCGGAAAGGCGCATCTGACCTACGCGCAGGGTGCCTGCGCCGAACTGGTCGCATTCGGCACCATCGAGGCAGCCGATATCCTGGGCCTGCCGGTGAGCACGACCCATGTGCTGTCCTCAGGCATTGCCGGCACGATGGTCGCGAACGGCTCCGGAATCCAGAAGGAGACCGTGCGCAACATCATCCTCGCCTGGGTGCTGACGCTGCCGGTGTGCGTACTGCTGGGCGCGGCCCTATTCGCCGCCGGACTGTTTTTCGTGCTGCGCGTCGCTGGCGTGCCGTAAGCACCTACCCGGCGCTACGAGATCTTCACGCTCACGGCGACGTCCCGCGCCGGATAGAATCGCTTCAGCGCGAACACCGTCAACACGGCAAAAGCCACCAGCACGAGGCCCTGCGCGATGGCAAACGGCGGTTCCGTTCCGGTCGGCGCCAGCGGCTGCAACAGCGGCAGCTTCTGGAAGGCCTGCACCACGCCGACGAATACGTTGAAATACAGCGACAGCATCGCGGTGGCGACGTATACCCAGCGCCAGGATCCGGCCATGTGATAGGAATATCGGGCCAGAATCGCCAGCACCAGCAGCAGCAGCGACAGCAGGCCGATCACGTGCGGCGGTCCAAAATGCGCCGAGTGAAACAGAAATCCGGTCACGCTGGTCAGCACCGTCGTCGCCAGAAACAGTGCCGTCCAGCCGTCGAGTCTTTTCGCCGCCAGCATGCCGCCGGCAACCACCAGGCCCGAGCCGATGCCGATCAGGCTCAGGATCACATGAAACAGCGTGAACGATGCGGTCGACATTCCGAGTATCATGGAAGGTACCTCGCTGGCCGCTATTGTCTGTGAATTGCCGGGTATCCTACCGCGTAACGAGGCGCAGTATCGCGAGCGCGCGCCGGTCAACGCTTGCGCGACGCACTGGGCGAGCGGCCACGCGCCGCGCCGTGGCGCACTTCCGACCATAGGAAGAGAAATTAATAATAATAAACTGTTACAGGCTATATTTAAGTTACTTTCGAGCACAGTGCGGCATCGCAGCCGCCGGCGATTTTATAGCAGTGATCAATCGACATAGCAGTCATCTATCGATCGCCTAGCAGCAAGCGACTTGCGTCCTCGGGTCTGCTCATATCAACTGCGCTGCGATGAAATTCCAGTCGATGACGATGTCGATGGCCGTTCTGGGCGCCGGCCTGACGCTCGGGAGCGCGATCGCACTGGCGGATAACGCGGGCAGCGGCGCGGCCGCACCGGCCTTTAGTCTCGAGCCAATCGTCGTCACGGCGACGCGGGTTGCCGAGGCGAGCGCGGATCTGCCGATGTCGATCGACCTGGTCGGTCGACAGCAGATCAGGGAAGGCCAGCTGCAGGTCAATCTGTCCGAGCCGCTGATCACCGTGCCGGGCGTCAACGCGCAGAACCGACAGAACTATGCGCAGGACCTGCAGATCTCGGTGCGCGGGTTTGGCGCCCGCTCGAGCTTCGGCGTGCGCGGCGTGCGTCTGTATGCCGATGGCATTCCCGGAACCATGCCGGACGGGCAGGGCCAGTTCTCGAATTTCGATCTCGGCTCGGCCGAGCGCGTTGAAGTACTGCGCGGACCGTTCTCGGCGCTGTACGGCAATTCATCCGGCGGCGTGATTTCCATCTTCACCGAGGATGCGCCGGCGGGACAGCGAGTCGATGCCAGCGTCGAATACGGCAGCTTCAACACGCAGCGCTATGCCCTCAAGGAAATGCTGGATCAACCCGGTGGGGTCAACCTGGTGGTCGATGCATCGCACTTCGCCACCGACGGCTATCGCGATCACAGCGCCGCGCAGCGCAACGTATTCAATGCCAAGGCCGCCTGGCAGTTCGATGACGCCTCCAGATTCACGCTGATCGCCAATGCGATCGACCTGCCGAACGCACAGGACCCGTTGGGACTTACGCAGGCCCAGCTCGATAGCAACCGCGAGCAGGCCGGGGCTGGCGCGCTGGCCTATGACACGCGCAAGTCGGTACAGCAGGAACAGATCGGCGCGCGTTATGAACGCATCCTGAGCGCCACCGACGACCTGAGTGCCATGATCTATGGCGGCGGGCGCGACACAACGCAGTATCAGGCGATCCCCAAAGCCACCGAAGGCTCCCCGACTCACCCGGGCGGCGTGATCGTGCTCGACAATGGCTACTGGGGCATCGACGCGCACCTCACCGATCATCGCCGCATCGCCGATACGCCGCTGCAGCTGACGGCCGGCGTGAGCTACGACGATCTCGATGAGGGACGTCGCGGCTATCTGAATTTTATCGGCAATGAACTGGGCGTGAAGGGAGGGCTGCGTCGGGATGAGCACGACACAGTCTATGATCTGGACGAGTATCTGCAGCTGCAATGGGACCCGACGGCGCGCTGGCGTCTGGAAGCGGGCGTGCGCAACAGCATCGTGGAGGTCGGCTCCGATGATCACCTGGCCGCAACCGGCACGCCCGCCGACAGCGGCGTGCGCTATCGCACCGTCAATCCGGTCGCCGGCCTGACGTACCGGGCGGCGCCGAATCTTGATCTGTACGGCTCCTATGGCAAGGGCTTCGAGACCCCGACGCTTGACGAGCTCGCGTACCGGTCGACCAACGGTAGCCTGCCGGGACTGAACTTCGCATTGCAGACGGCCCGCAGCGACAACTACGAACTCGGGCTCAAGGCCGGCGGCGCACGCATGCGGGCCACGCTGGCAGGATTTTATATCCGTACCGAAGATGAACTGGCGGTGCAGTCCAATACCGCCGGGCGTTCGGTTTACCAGAACATTCCGGCCACGCAGCGCCGCGGAGCGGAAGCGCAACTCCAGAGCGACTGGAGTCACGGCTTCAGCAGCCAGCTCGCCTATAGCTACATCCAGGCGCTGACACTGCAATCCTATAGCACCTGCATCCTGGTACCGTGCGTGCCGCTGCTGGTCAATCCTGGTCACCGGATTCCGGCGGTACCGGCCGATACCCTCTATGCCGGGGTTACCTGGCGTCGCGCGCCCGGGGAGTCCTGGGTTACGCTCGAGACCATCGGCCGCGCCCAGATCTATGCCGACGATCTGAACAGCCACGCCGCGGGCGGTTACTGGCTGGCCAATCTGCGCCTGGGCACCGGGCAGCAGCTGACGACGTGGCAGTTCACCGAGGCACTGCGCGTGGACAACCTCAGCAACCGCGGCTACGTGGGATCGGTCATCGTCAATGAAACCAACGCCCGTTACTTCGAGCCCGAACCGGGTCGTACGGTTTACCTGATCATCAGCGCAACGCGTCGCTGAGCGAGCCCGGCCAACCGCACACAGGGAATCATCGGGCCGGCGGTCTGTGCTATCGTCTTCAGCGATGCAGGGGTGGGCCTGGATGGCGCCGGGATCGCACGGTTGCCGACGCTGTATCAGCGCGGAGGTCAGGTCGGCATGTTAGGAAAGGATCTGGGCACTGGACTGATGGCCGCGCGCAGGCGCGGCGCATGAAACTTCTGCGCTACGGTGCTGCCGGCCACGAGAGGCCCGGCGTTCTCGACCGCGACGGGGTGCTGCGCGATCTGTCGGGCGAGTTGCCTGATCTGACCCCTGCGCATCTTGGCGTCGAGAGCCTGCGACGACTCACCGGACTTAATCTGAGCTCACTACCGGCGATCGCTGGCAGGCCGCGGCTTGGCGTGCCGGTTGCAGGCATCGGTAAATTCATCGCCGTCGGCCTCAACTATATCGACCACGCCGCCGAGGCTGGCCTGCCGCTTCCAAAGGAGCCGGTGTTGTTCACCAAGGCCATCAGCTGCCTGAATGGCCCAAACGATGACGTCATGCTGCCGAAGGGTTCGACAAAATCCGATTGGGAGGTCGAACTCGGCGTGGTCATCGGCACGCTGGCGCGCTACGTTGAGGAAGCCGACGCACTGAGGCATGTGGCCGGCTACTGCATAGTCAACGATGTCAGCGAGCGCGAGTACCAGATGGAACGCGGCGGCACCTGGGACAAGGGCAAGGGCTGCGACAGCTTCGGGCCCGTCGGCCCGTGGCTGGTGACGCCGGACGAAGTCGGCGATCCGCAGAATCTGAAGCTCTGGCTCGACCTCAACGGCCAGCGCCGCCAGAGCGGCAGCACCCGCATGATGATCTTCAGCGTGGCAACACTGATCGCCTATATCAGCCGCTTCGTCACGCTCCAACCCGGCGATCTCGTCATCACCGGCACGCCGCCGGGAACCGGCATGGGTGTCAAACCCGAACCGCTGTACCTGCGGCCCGGTGACGTCATGACACTCGGTATTGAGCGGCTCGGCGAGCAGGCCCAGAACGTCGTCCCCTGGGTCGCTCGCTAGCCACGTCAGCACCTGCGGTGGCGATCGGCACCAGGGGTGCCCGCCAATCGGGGCCCGGGCACGATTATGAAAATTCTGTGGCACTTCATCCTGCTGTCCTCGCCACTGTACGCCCTGGTCGGCGCCGGCTATCTGATCGCCCAACTGCCGTGGTGGCGCCCTCCCTGGACCGAGCGCATTTCGCGCTTCGTGTTCACGTTTGCGCTGCCGGCCATGCTGTTCCAGCTGATGAGCCACCAGGTATCGCTGCCCCGGGCGGACGGGCGCGTGCTGATTGTCTATTTCGGCAGTTGCCTGATCGTGTTCCTGATCGGTCGCGCCACCGGCGCCTGGCTGTTCAGACTCGACGGCACCGCTCAATCGGTGTTCGGCCTGGGCGGTATCTTCTCGAACATCGTTCTGACCGGACTGCCGATCGCGAAAATCGCCCTCGGCGTAGCCGCGGTACCGGTGGTAGCGCTGTTGCTCGTCTTCAATGCGCTGACCCTGTGGACGCTGGTCAGCGTGTCGGTGGAATGGTCCCGCCACGGCTCTTTCAGCGCTTCAGGCATCGCCAAGACCGCGCTGCGCGTGCTCAGGAATCCAATCATCCTGGGGATCATCAGCGGCACGGCGCTCGGCCGATTGGGTTTTGCACTGCCGCCGCTGGCGGACACGGCCCTGGTCGTGGTCGGAGATGTCGCGGCGCCCGCGGCGTTGCTGATGCTGGGCATGGGACTGGCCGCATTCCCGTTGCGGCATGAGTGGCGTTCGAGCGTTGCCGTGTGTGCGCTCAAGTTGCTGGTGCAGCCGCTGGTGGTATGGGCGCTGGCAATCGGCCTGGGGCTGCCGACGCTGGAGCTGCAGGCCGTGGTGCTGGTCGCCTCGATGGCGGTCGGGATCAATGTGTACCTGATGTCGCTGCAGTTCCAGTCGATCCAGGGCACCATCGCCAACAGTATCGTGCTGTCGAATCTGTTCGCGGCGTTCACCACGCCGCTATTGCTTGCGGCTCTGCATGTGACGGCGTGAAATATTCTGTGCTGCTTGGATGATTTATAATTTTATTATTCAACATGTTATGAACTATAATTAATGTTACCTAAACAATCAGAAATGCACTGCTGCGGTAATCTGGACAAGTTATTCTGCGCGACCACGCTCACCCGCGCCGAGTATCCGATGGTTGAACGACATGTCAGGCATTGAGCAGCCTGCCGCGCCTCGATGCGAGCCGGCGGGCACCGGCGCGCCAGCGCCTGCGGTGCCGCACGGCAGGCTGGTCGGGACGGGTGGATTTATCCTCGGGCTGTCGGCGCTCGGCATCGTCTTCGGCGACATTGGCACCAGCCCGCTGTACACGCTCAAGACGGTGCTCAATCTGACCGGAGCCAATCCTGAGCCTGCGACCGTGCTCGGCGTGCTGTCGCTGATTCTGTGGACGCTGATCATCATCACCAGCGTCAAGTACGTCAGCATCGCGATGAGCATCAACAACGACGGCGAGGGCGGGATCCTCGCGCTGATGTCGCTGCTGGCACTGAAGAAACATCAGCGTCCGGCGATTGTTGCCGTCGGACTGTTCGGCGCGGCGCTGATCTACGGCGATGGCGCGATCACGCCTGCCATCTCGGTGCTGTCCGCGCTCGAAGGGCTCGACATCGCGCTGCCGGCGCTGCACCCTTATATCCTGCCTGCGGCCGTGGCCATCCTGATCGCACTGTTCGCGCTTCAGCCTAGCGGCTCCTCGCGCATCGGCAAAGCCTTCGGTCCGGTGATGGCACTGTGGTTCCTGTCCATTGCGGCCCTCGGCATCTGGGGCATCCTGCAGCACCCTGCCGTGCTGGCGGCGATCAGTCCCTTCTATGGCCTGCGCTACCTGTTATCGCACGGCTATGCGAGCTTCCTGGTATTGGGCGGGGTATTTCTGTGCGTCACCGGCGCCGAGGCGCTGTACGCGGATATGGGTCATTTCGGAGCGCGGCCGATCCGCCTCGCCTGGTCCGTCATCGTGTTTCCGAGCCTGCTGCTGAACTATGCCGGACAGGCGGCCATCGTGCTCGCGGGTGCGCCAACCAGCGACAACGTCTTTTTCCGCTTGTGCCCACAGCCGCTGCTGCTGCCGCTGGTCGTGCTTGCCACGCTGGCGACGATCATTGCCAGCCAGTCGATCATCACCGGTGCGTTCTCGATGACGCGCCAGGCGATCCAGCTTGGCTGGCTGCCGCGCCTGCGGATCAAGCAGACCTCGGAAGTCGGCTACGGCCAGATCTATGTCGGCACCGTCAACTGGCTGCTGATGGCTGTGACCGTGGGTCTGACCTTGTCCTTTCACAAGTCCGACAATCTGGCTGCCGCCTATGGCATCGCAGTGTCGCTCACGATGCTGATGACTTCCGCACTGCTGTTCATGGCCATGCACGAGATCTGGGGCTGGAGCTTGTGGGCCAGCGGCGCGCTCGCCGGAGCGCTGTTGTGCGTTGACGCCGCTTTCTTCGCTGCCAACCTGGTGAAGGTGGAAGAAGGGGGTTATGTGCCGCTGCTGCTCGCCGGGGTGGTGTATGGCCTGATGTGGATCTGGCATCGTGGATCGGAAGCCGTGATGCGAGCTGCCAGCCAGACGCTGATCCCGGTGAGCGAATTTCTGGCCGACGTCAAGGCCAGGCAGGTGCCGCGTGTGCCCGGCACCGCGGTGTTCATCTCCCGAACGGCACGCGATACGCCGCCAGTGATGCGCTGGCACGTACTGAAAAATCGTGCCTTGCATCAGAAGCTATTCGTGCTGAAGGTGCTTACCGAGTCGGTCCCCTGGATCCGCGACGCCGGGCGTCTGCAGGTCACCGAACTTGCACCCAATTTCTGGCGCGCCACCGCGCACTACGGCTTCATGGAGCGGCCCGATATTCCGCGCCTGCTGCTGCAGACACCGGCGCTGGGATGCGCGCTGCAGCTCGACGACGTCACCTATTACGTCGGTCATGAAACGATTGTGCACGCCGAGGACGGTTCGGGCCTGTGGCGTTGGGAAGAACAGCTCTATGCAGCCATGGCCCGCAACGCGCTGCACGTCAGCGACTTCCTGCGCCTGCCCAGCGATGGGGTGGTCGAGATCGGCCGCCAGATCTCGATCTGACGCTTACAGGCCCAGATCGGCCAACCCAGGGTGATCGTCCGGTCGGCGCCCCAATGGCCAGAAATACTTGCGATCAGCCGCCCGGATCGGCAGGTCATTGATGCTGGCGTAGCGGCGCGCCATGTAGCCCTGATCGGTGAATTCCCAGTTCTCGTTGCCATAGCTTCGGAACCATTGGCCCGAGTCGTCATGCCATTCGTAGGCGAAGCGCACCGCGATCCGATGGCCGGCACAGGCCCATAGCTCCTTGATCAGTCGGTAGTCGAGTTCTTTCGCCCACTTGCGTTGCAGGAACTGACGTACCTGATCGCGGCCGACTGGAAACTCGGCCCGATTGCGCCAGCAGGTGTCCTCGGTGTAGACCAGCACAACGCGATCGGGGTCGCGTGTATTCCAGGCGTCTTCGGCCATGCGTACCTTTTGCGCGGCGCTGTGCGGCGTATACGGCGGCAGCGGTGGCTTACTATCCATGCTGGACTAGCCTCAGGACTCGAATTTAGCGGACATCATGGCCGGCACCAATGATATTGCCGGCAACACCAGCCCGTCGACACTGAGGATGATTCAGGACAATTTGCTTTGCATGACCGAGATCGCGATCGCAAACAGCGTGCACGTGATAATTGCGTCCATCCCTCCGGCGAGTGACTATCCGCGGCGGCCTGGGCTCGATACCGTGACTGGCAATGGCGGCATGCGCGATGGCCTGTCATCCGACCACGTGCATGCAACCGAAGCTGGCTAGGCGCTCATGCGCCCAGTGGCGCAGGCGGCGCTGCTGCACGCGTCCCATGCGCGTCGACAACCGTGTACACCAGCGGTGTCGAATCGGCCGCGGCACGCAGGCCATCCCTCACGGCCCGCGATCGCCCCGCACGGGCGGGAGCGGTCTTTCCAGATCGAGCGCCATGAATGCCGTGCCGGGAATCGGATTGTGGCGGTACGGCTCGCAGTCGCGAAACCCGAGCGCCGCGTACAGTTGGCGCGCGGCGGTCATATCGGCGAGCGTATCGAGCAGCATTTTCTTGTAGCCGATCGAGGTCGCAGCCTTGATGGCCGCAAGCACCAGCGTGCGCCCAAGCCCGCGGCCGCGAGCGGCGTCCTTGACGTACAATCGTTTCATCTCGCAGCAGTCCGCGGAGAATCGACGCACGCCAATGCAACCGATGAATTGGCCGCCCTCGCGCGCCAGTAACAGGCAGCCCGCCGGCGCGGCGTACATGTCCTGCAGCTGATTCAATTCGGCGGCGAACCCCTGAAAGCCGAGGTCCACGCCCAACAGGGCCGCGTACTCCTCGAACAGCGCACGGGCAGCAGCGTAGTCGACCTCGCTTTGCGCTTGAATGACGACGCTGCCCATACTTCTACGCGACCCGGATGTCACGGCAGTGTAGCGTTCCTGCTTGCGACGGGAAACGCTACGCAATTGCTACTGTGCGGGATGCAATACGACTGGGACACGGTTGCTTGAGAGACGGGTTGGTGATGGTGGAAGTGTCGCGCAGTTAACCGGAACAAATGTCGCGTGATGGCGACAATCCTCCTCGGTCGGATATCCTGGCGTGTCGGAGAAATCCCAAGTCGGAGCGCCCATCCTCCGACATTCGTGCACTCGCTTTCCGACGGATGATCATCGCGCCGGCGGACCCGGTTGTTGCTGTGGCGACCGATGCCCAAGCGCCAGCACAGAGCGTTAACTACCCACACTGTCCTCGAGATGAGAAATTCCATGCAGCCGAAAAGAAACGATTCCTCCCGGCGCGTTATTTTCGGCGACCCGGGCGCCGGATTGTGCGAGAAACCGAAGGTCGCGCCGGCGCCGGCGAACACGCTGCCGGCTGATTCCTCGGCTGCCACCGTAAGTCCGATGTTCGAGTACGCGCGCCCGCCGCCTCCGGCGCGGCAGCAGCGATGGCTTGGACTCACGAGCGCGATGAAGCTGAAACCGTCCCCGCACAGCGGCCACTGCGGCGCTCGCAAGTCGAAGCGGCTGCTCGGGCGGCGCGCGCTGGTCATCGGCGGCGAGTCCGAAATGGGCCGAGCGGCCGCGATTGCGTTTGCGGCCGAGGGCGCCAACGTCGCATTCAGTTTCCTGCCTGCGGCGCAGTCGGAGGCAGACGAAGTCGCCCGGCTGATCCGGCGCGCCGGACGCAAAGCGATACCGCTGGCTGGGGATCTGTGCGACGAGAACGCCTGCAGCCAGTTGGTCGCCGATGCGGTAGGTGAACTGGGCGGGCTCGACATCCTGGTCAGTAACGCAACACGGCAGCAAGCGGTGGCGGATATCGAGCAAATGAGCACCGAGCAGTTCGACGCGACATTCAGGAGCAACATCTACGCGATGTTCTGGCTCACCAAGGCGGCGCTGCCGCACCTGGGCCCGGGTTCGTCAATCATCAATACGAGCACTCCGGCGGGCGGAGATGCGTCGGACATCCTGCTGGACTACTCAGCCACCAAAGGCGCGATCATGGTGTTCACTAAAAGTCTGGCGAAGCAGCTCGCCAACCGCGGCATTCGCGTGAATGCCGTGGCGCCGGAACCGATATGGACGCCGCTGGCATCCAGCGATGACCCGGTGTCCGGCGAGCAGTGCGAGGCCGGCGCCGATGACTGCATTGCTCGTTTCGGCCGCCAGGCTGAACTGGCATCGACCTATGTACTGCTGGCCTCGAACGAGTCCAGCTACGCTACCGGCCAGCTGTACGGTGCAGTCGGTGGCCCCGGCAGCGGCTGCATCCCGTAGCCTCTTCAGGCGTCGGCTGATCGGGCAACACGGAGCGAGATTGGTCAGGCACATTCGCAGTTGTGGCTCGCCGCGGTTACGCGCAACTACGATCGCGACTACGGTAGCGGCGTGATTCGGCTGCCGCTGCTTGGGTTGATCGTCATCGCGTTAGCGCTCGCGACGCCGTTTACCACGGCTACCTCGGCGCGACGCCTGGTGGTCTGTGCCGACCCCAATTATCTTCCATTCTCCAATCAGGCCGGTCAGGGCTTCGAGAACAAGCTGGTCGAGCTGCTCGCGCGTGATCTGCAGGCCCAGGTCGAGTATGTCTGGCAGGCGCAGCACGGCGGCTACGGGCGCAGCGCGCTCGGCCAGGGCCGATGCGACCTCTGGCCCGGCGTCGCGACCGGCGCGGGCACGGTGGCGACGACGCGCCCCTATTATCGCTCCAGCTACGTGTTCGTCACCCGCGCCGACCGGCCGCTGGCGGGCCTGACGCTGGATGACAAGCGCCTCAAATCGCTATCGATCGGTCTGCAGACGGTTGGTAACGACGCGATGAATAGGCCGCCGGCGCATGCGATTGCACGTCGGGGCCTCACGCGTAACGTGCACGGCTATATGCACTACGACAATTACGATTGGCCGAACCCCCCGGCCGGGATTGTCGATGCCGTGGCAAACCGCAACATCGATGTGGCCATGGTATGGGGGCCTCTGGCGGGATACTTTGCCCACCAATCGGCGGTCCCATTGCGGCTCGAGCCGGTCGTGCCGCAAAGCGACGGCGCTGAATGGCCGATGGCCTACGACATCTCGCTGGGCGTGCGCAGGGACGACGCCGCTCTGCGCGACCGGAT
>Ga0210394_10001623_pt1 | contig 34757 bp, 56 predicted proteins | sample IncBWC12MmetaG_FD_160121 | JGI IMG/M metagenome (GOLD analysis project Ga0210394, IMG submission 160121) | Forest soil microbial communities from Barre Woods Harvard Forest LTER site, Petersham, Massachusetts, United States - Inc-BW-C-12-M | ecosystem: Environmental > Terrestrial > Soil >... | reverse complement strand
CCGCCACACAATCAAATGCTGCTGCCATGCCATATATTGTTGGATATCTACAGGCACTTCAACGGGTAGCTGAAATCGTTGTTGATCTAATACCTAAATATTATAAGACGGCTAGAACTATTCCCACCCTTGATGAGCAAGGCAAACGAAACTTTGTTAAAATCAATCAAGAGAATGGCGTTGATATGTTCTACGATGAAAATGCGCTAAACGTAAAAGTCGAAGCTGGCGCCAACTTCCAAATTCAAAAGAGTCGTGCACTTCAGCAAATCATTATGTTATGTCAAGCCTCTCCATTATTCGCAGAATTTGTTAATACTAAGGGTCTACCAATTCTCTTGGATAACATAGAGATTCGTGGCATCGATCAAATTAAATTAGTGGCTGAAGATTGGTTACAAGAAGTAGAGAAACAGAAGGCGCAACAACAACAAATGCAGCAACAACAAGCAATGAATATGCCAGCTATGTTAAAAGCTAAGAATGATGCAATGAAAATTCAAGTCGATGCACAAACATCTGCACAAGAAGCGCAAGTTAAGATGTATGATACGCAGATGAGAGCGCAAGCCGAACAAGCAAAAGCTGATGCAGAAAAAGCGCGAGCTGAAGCGGATATTGTTTTGAAAAATTTAGAAGTTAACTCCCGAATTAAACACGAACAAATAAAGATGGCACACGATCATGCGAAAAATATCGCAGATCATCACGTGAATATGCAGAAAATTAAATATCAAGCAAAACAAAGGGAAACAGAATAATGCTTCGGGAACAAAATGATAAACCAACTGTTAATATTGAAATTATTTGCGACATGATAGGTGAAAATGCACAAATGACTTTTACTAGAATAGTTGAATCAATTCCATTTAATACTTCTTTTATGTTTACTGCGAAAGAATTGGGATTGAAAAAAAAGGATTTTCAAAGAGTAATGGCGGTGTTAGCAGATTGTTTTAGGGCCGCTTCTTTTGAAATGGATCACCATATAAAAGGGAAATTAAATGTCTGATAATTACAAGAAAGTTCACTTCAATGACATTCGTGATGGAACGCAAGTTGAATTAAAGAAAACCTATAAACTCGGTTTGCGTGATATGGAAAAAGCGGTGCGTCAACATTTAGATGGTGCAAATGCACAAGAACGACGTGATTTTTACGATAAATTTTATAGGAGAAAATAGGATGAAAGCTAAAATGTCTCACCACCATAAAAAAGCAGCGCATCATATGGAAAAGGCTGCTAAACATCATGAAAAAGCTAAAGAACATATGGAAATGATTAAACATGAAAAAAAAGAAAAAAAGTTAATCGGTAAATTATCTAGTATGCATAAAAAATATTAGGAGTTTATATGGCGGAAAAGAAGAAATGGATTTCTGGCGCTATCAAGCACAAAGGTGCGTTGCATAAAGAATTGGGTGTGGCTGAAGGAAAGAAGATTCCCGCTAAAAAGCTATCAAAAGCGGCTAAAGCGGGTGGGAAGCTAGGTCAACGCGCGCGCTTGGCTGAGACTCTTAAACACATGAGGAAAAAATAATATGGGTATCAAAGATGAGGTCGCTATCGTTATTAATGCAATTGAAGCTATCATTGCTTTGGCTGAAAAACTTGATCCAAATGCTGCAAATAATGTGTTGGTAGTTGAAGCACAAAAAGTATTAAACTTTCTTAAAATTTTTTTAGGATAAAGTTATGCCATTTAAATCTAAGGCTCAGCAGCGAGAAATGTTTGCTAATCAACCTAAGATTGCAAAGCGCTGGGCTAAAGAAACACCAAATATTAAGGCTTTGCCGGAACACGTAAAAAAGAAAAAAGCGAAGACTAGGAAAAAATGAGTCCTAATTTCTATGATGTAAATGAAGAATATGTATGTGATTATTGCTGCAAGCCAGTAGAGGAAAAATACCTCTATTGTTCAGAGGAATGTAGTGAGTTAGCGAATATGGATGATAGCAATGATAGCAACATGTAATTGTGGATGTCATATAGGGGCGGGAAAAAATATAGGTTGCTGTACCTGTCCAAAAGATGAAGAAAGAAAATCATATTTGAATCAAACAACGATTGATTCCGTAAATTTTGGTCAATCTTATTGTATTTGCCATAATCCCTGGAATGGTACGGTACCACCACAATGCTATTGTACGTGTAATGTTCAAGTTCAATATCAGCCTTGGAATTGGCAAGAAGAATTAAAGAAACTTTGTCAACCTCAATTTTCTGAAAAAGATGAGAAAGTTAAAAAATTAGAAGAAAAAGTTACAAAGTTAGAACAATCTTTAGAGGAATTACTAAAAGATAAAAAAATCATCAAATGTATTATCTGTGATGGGAAAGGGGTTGTGTGGGGATAATAACAAGTTATCCACAAGTTTTTGCACACCTTCTGTGGATAAAGTTGTGGGTATTGTGTTTAAATATTGTTAATTTCACGGAGGAAATGACAAATGGATAAGTTTAACGATAATCGCAAAGTTAATGATAACCACCAACAAGGTATTGAACGCGTTAAGATGCGTAAAGGTGACCTTGTAAAAGGCCAGGGTGGTAAAATGCATAATGCTGGTTCTGCTGATTGGTCACGCAAAGGTGGTGGTTTAACACCTCGCAAAGCCTAGGAGCGAATGCTATGGATAGCAAGCCCAACATGAAAGCTCGCGAATTTGCTGCTAAAGAAAATGCGAAAAAATTACCTGAAAAAAACTGGCAGGATCGTCGTAATATTAAAGGCGAGAAGCGTGCCCAAGATGGCTCCAAAATTAGTGTAAAACCCGCAGAAGGAATTGATCGAGTTAAGATGCGAAAAGGCGATCTTAAGGCAGGTCAAGGCGGTAAGATGGGCAATAGAAAGTAAACCGTTAACGCATAAGGATATGCAGCAATGGCACAAATTATTTCTTTATTTGTAGATACAGCAGCACAGATTGGCGAAAGTCCACGTCGAGTAAAATGTATTTCTCTTGATAATTTATCAACTGTTACAACAGCAGCTTGGATCAATCCGGCACTTCTTGTTTATGGTGTTTCCCTATTACCGACCGATATCATCGATATGGTATATAGCTATAATGCGCAGTCGAATAGCGGCACCTATGGTGAATTTTTAGTAGCTATATCGAATGGTGTTGTAACCTTAAGTCAGCAAGTTAATAGCGGAAACGTTTTATTACCTGTTGTTAATAATCATATTGCTGTCTTTAATGGCACATCTGGTCAAATCAAAGATGGCGCATCTACTGCAATCAATTTAGGCAATTTACAGGCTGGTGCTTCCGGTACTGCCGGTACAGTTGCATCGTTTCCAGCAACAGCAGCAAATGGTTCCTTAATTTTGGCTGCCGTCAATGCAGGTGGTGCATTTAATACCACAATTAGTAATTCGGTAATGGGACAAGCTAGCGTCATCAGTATTCCTGATCCAGGCGCAGCTACCGCTAAATTTTTATTAGATAGTGGTGTTCAATCCATGGCAGCTGGTAGTCGTCTCACACTCGCTAAAGTGAATGGGACAGAAGCTGCAAATGCTGTCACCACTGTTAACGGTAATGCAGGTGTTATCACAACATCGGCGTTAACAACGGCAGCTGGCGCAAGTTATGCTATTACTTGGACAAATACTGCTATATCCGCATCTTCATCTATTTTGTTATCACTTATGGGTGGAACTAATACGGTAAAAAATATGCAATTCCAAGCAACCGCAGGTTCCGGTACATCAACTTTAACTATCTACAATACTGATCCAGCAGCAGCATTAAATGGAACAGTATTAATAGGTTATGCCGTACTTTAATGGAGTAAAAATGAATAAACAGGCTTTATTAGATCGATTAGCACTTATTAATAAATCATTAGAACAAATAAGTGCTAATTTCCAAGCTACACAAGGTAGTAAACAAGAAATTCAATATTGGTTGACCTTACTTGAAACAGAAGAGCATCAGAAGCTTGAATCCACTGTTGAAATTAAGCTTACACCCGAGGAATTGCCGAAATTAAAAAAAAGCAAATCTGAGGTTAAACGAGTTAACAGTCAAGCGAATTAGATTGATTTTATAGTACTTGAATATTAAGATGATGGTAATTTATGACGCAGCCATGCGGATAAAATGACCGATACCATCACGGATGATGGGACGAAATAACCACCGTAGCGGGGTTAAAAGCTAGAAGGATCTAGAAATGTCGGATGAATCTGTAGGAACACAGAATCAAGATACTAATTCAGCACCTGTTCAAGATGTAAATATTTCCACAGCAGCAGACTCAACACCTGCTTCTGATAAATCGGAAAGGCTTTTTACGCAGCAAGAAGTAAATGATTTAATTGGGAGAAACAAGAGAGAAGCTGTGGAACGATATCAACGCCAACAAATGGCGCGGCTATCACAAACACAGTCTGAACCTGGACAAGGTTCACAGCAAACTTCTCAATATGCATCACCCGATGACATCAGGAGGATTGCAGCGGAAGAATCTCAGAAGCTCATGGAAAAGAGCACGTTAGATGCGCAACGGAAGGCGCAGCAGGAACAAGCGAGCAGGATCGCTACTGAGTTCTTCACTAAGCTAGGAACAGGTAAAGAAAAGTATCAAGATTTTGAAAAGGTGATGAGTGATGTGGAGTTTCAAACTATTCCACACGTTGTTGAACTAGCGAATATGACGGAAAACACGGCTGATGTGATGTATGAACTCGGCAAAAATCCGTCGAAAATTGCTAATCTTCAACAGCTGATCTCGATATCACCAAAACTTGCTTATGCTGAAATGCAACGTTTATCTCAATCAATTAAAGATAACGAATCAGCAGCAAGTACAAAGCTTCCTAGAGATCCACTTTCGCAAATTAGACCTTCTTCTAACACTGGTACGGATAATGGTGCTATGTCAGTTAGAGATTTGCGATCTAAATACAGGGTGTAGATAGACGTAAATCAGCTGACGCTCAATTGCACTGTTTCCGAACGAATAATGGATTACTCGTTAGGAGATAACTATGGCTGTTTTCCCAAATAATATTTTAGAGACAGTGCAAACATATCAACGCTCATCGCTCGCGTTGTTATTAAACTTGTGCTGCCATTTGTCGACTGCGAACATGAAGTTCAAAGATTTCGACAAAATCCAAGCTAACCTTGGCTCAAGCGTCACCTTCGATTTACCACCAAGAGCTACAACCGTCGCTGGTTTAGTTGCATCTTTCCAGTCCGCTGTTCAACGTGTTTTGACCCTAAATTGCGATCAAGCTAATAACTCCAGTTTTGCAGTAACAGCTCAACAAAGAATCTTCAACTTAGAAAAAGGTGAGGAAGATTACATGCGTGTTTTCGGTAAGAGTTTTATCGCCGAACTCGCTAATCTTGTTGAAGCTAATATCGCGTTAAACTGGGCGAGTGGCGTTACATCGCAACTTGATGGAAGTTTAAATACTTTCTCCGGCCCATATCGATTCTTTGGCGATGGTGCTACACCAATCAGCTCTTATCAACAACTTGCTACTGCAATCATGTTCTTCAAGAACTATGGTGCTGTAGCAGAAGGAATCAAGGTATACCTCCCTGATACTGTTATTCCTGCAATCGTTGGTAATGGTTTGAATCAATTTGTTCCACGCAGAAACGATGACATTGCAATGTCATGGGAAGTTGGTGATTTCGGTACACCGCTTGTTCAATATTATCAATCGAACTTAATGCCAATTCACGTTTCTGGTGATACTGGTGTTAACGCTCAAACCTTGACCGTTATTAGTGTTGATGATCCAACTGGACAGAACGTTACTCAAATTACAGTTTCAGGTGCAACAGCATCAGATGCGTCAGCTGTATTTGCTGGTGACCTCTTCCAATTTAAGGATGGCGTAGCTGGTCAACCCAATATGCGTTATTTAACATTTATTGGTCACCAACCATCGGCAAATCCTGTGCAAGTTCGCGCAGTAGCAAATGCAGGCGCAAATGCTTCAGGTAACGTAACAATTAGTATTACTCCAGCGCTTAACTGGGCGGGTGGACAAAACCAAAATCTCAATAATCCAATTGCTGCTGGTATGCAGTTATTGACCTTCCCAAGCCATCGTTGCGGTGGAATCTTAGGAGGTGATGCTCTGTATTTAGCGATGCCGCAATTACCGGAACAAAGTCCATACCCAACTGCGAATGAATATGATCCAGACACTGGCGCAAGTTTGCGTTTGACATACGGTTCGCTCTTTGGACAAAACCAAACAGGGATGATCTACGATGAAACTCACGGTTCTGTGATTGTGCCTGAGTATTCAAGCCGTTACTTGATCCCATTGAGCCAAGGTTAAGGAGAATACGATAATGGCTAATCCACAAGTTCAGAATGATCCGATTTATTCTTTGCCACATCTCTATATTGATGGCTTGAATATTTCGGTAGCTTCAACAACCGTTCTTGCCGTGGGCCCAGGTCAAGCACGTGATAGCAGTGATAATATTGATATGCCGGTCAGCTTTCCTAATTTACAGGGATTAGTTGTACCGCCCGTCCTATTTCAAAATTATCTACAGCCATTGTTTATTAACAGTGCGGTTGTTGGTGCAAATGGTATTGATTCCGGTGCATTAATTGCGACAATGGATTATGGCGTCTATTTAATTGGTGATTCGCGCGGCTATAAACCCGTTGCAGCAATCATTTCATTAACTAGCAATGCATTTCCATTACTACCATTAGGTTATGACTCTTATCGTTTAATTGGATTTGTACAAACAGATGGTTCTGCGCATTTTGTTGCATCATCTACTAATCCATTAAATGCTAGAAATTTAAAAGCATACTACCTATCACCAGCTGTATCGGTGTTATCTGGTGGTAATGCAACTTCGTTTACCGCTATTGATTTATCAACACCAATTCCAACCACAACATCACGTGATGTCATCGCCTTTTTATTAGTGACATTTATTCCATTAGCGGTTGGCGATACTGTTCAGTTTCGTCCAACAGGTGAAGGTACACCTCAAACTGCTGGTCTTGTCACAATTACTGGTGTTGCTGCTGGTGTTGCGCAAACACAATATGTTGCCGTGATTTGCGGTGTTGCATCGAGTAAACCTGAGATTGATTACAAGGTTTCTGTTTCAGGTGATTCGGTAAGCGTTTCAGTAGTTGGATATGCGTATATTCCAACAAGCTATGTTCCTTAATTAATTAGGAGCGTGTTATGGCCTATACTGCAAGAGAGCTTATTACACGCTCCTGGTTTTTATCAGGAATTGTTTCACGCAACTTGCAAGTCCCAACTGGCGATCAAATATCAGATGGACTTGTACTCCTAAATGCATTACTCGATTTCAAACAAGTCGAAACAGATTTAATCCCCTATTGGCAATACATTGAATTGCCAATGGTCGCTGGTCAGGAAAATTATTTCCTACCATTTGTAGCTGAAATAGAATCAGCTACCTTTAATTTAGATGTCGTCCGTTATCCAATGGATTTTGTAACTAGACGAAACTATTATGGGTCTGCACGTGTCGATAATATTGCAGCTCTACCATTTAGCTATAACTATGATAGAGCTTTAGGTGGGGGTAATTTTTCTACATACTTCTTACCGGAAAGTGCGTTTCCTCTAAAGTTAATGGCTAAGATTTTCTTAGTTGATGTAGATCTAGATACGGATCTAACGAATATATCTGAAACTGTACCCTATACTTTTGTCCATAGTTCTAATCAAGGTTATGACACCTCCTATATAGAATATCTTCGTTATGCATTAGCGCAATATATGTGTAGCGAATATGGCATCCTATTTAATCCACAATCAGAGAAAAAGCTGATACAGATGCAACGCATGTTAATGTATTTATCACCTCCTGATTTAAGCATGATTAAAGTCACCGTTTTAGCTAAGGATAGTAATACGGGTTATAACTGGGGTGATGTTAATATCGGACATGGCTGGCGTCCAGATTAGGGAGTAAGCCATAAATGATTACACGTGGAGAAAATTTTAAAACAATTCCACTGAATATCGTTGGTTCTTCAACTTTTGGTCGCTATTTCAAAATCTCTCATGAAATTACGCGAAACATGTTTATCAGCGATAAGTGGCTTGTCGATTATGCGGGATATCAAAAAGTAGTTTTCACGGAAGATCTAGGTTCAGTTGGTCGTGGTATTTTTACAAGTACTAAATTAAATAGGTTGATAGCCGTTGTTGATGCTAATGTTTGGTTATTAAATATTTTCTACGATCAAAATAGTCAGACTACTATTACATCACCCCCAATATTAATTGGCACTTTGCAGACTGCAACTGGTGTTGTATACATTACTGAAAATAATAAACCACAGGTTGTTATTTCTGATAGCGTACAAATCTATTTTTATGATCCAGCGTTAACTCCAACATTTCAAATAGCAACACAAGATGGAACGACGCCAATTTCATTTACGCCTGGCTATATTTCATTCCATGACACACGTATTTTAGCGGCTGCTAGAAATGATACAGGAGCTGGCCCCGTTACATTAAATAATACGTGGCGACTAGGTATATTAGATCCAGCAGGTTCAGGTAAATTAATCTTTCCGAATTCCCCCGATAATATTAGCTATATTGGTGCTATACAAAGAAAACCCGACAATACACAGGCAGCAATCCCTATTCCATCAAAAGGTAATATGGTGTTGATATTGGGGAATATTGTTGGTGAAACATTCTTTGATACAGGTGCACAGAAATTTCCATATCAAGTTTTTAATCAAAATGATTTTGATTATGGCACATTGAATCCTGCAACTGTTGCATATCTTGATGAATTAGTTGTGTGGCTCGCAATCAATGAAAAATCTGGGCCAATAATTGTTTATACAAACGGAAGTGATCTACAAAAGATTACGACAGATGGTATCGATTACCTATTTTCACAACTTCAAACGCCGCAGGATTCACAGGGATTTCTATATCGCCAAGATGGTCATCTAATTTATCATATTAATTTTTATAGTGATAATCTATCGCTATTCTATGACTTTAATACAAAGAAATTTTTTCATGCTTCAGATGAAAATGGTAATTATTTTATTGCTGCACAAATAGCCTTTTTTAATAATCAATACTATTTTGTTACGAAGAATAATGGGAATATTTATGCATTTGATACTATTTATCCAACCTATGATGGTGCGGAAATTCCACGTGAACGTATCCCAGGTCATATTAATGCGATAGATCAAGGCTATAATATTATGAATGATATGGGCTTCACTATTGAGCAAGGTGAGAATAATCCATTCCCTAATAGTGTTAATAATCTATTAATATTAAATGGTGGTTCTGGATATACAACAGCAACACTAATGTTTGTTGGCGGTAATGGTAGTGGAGCTACTGCAACTGCTACAATAACAAGCGGCGTAATTACAGCTATAACACTAACTAATCCAGGCGTTAATTATACGTTTCCTCCTACTGTCATTATTACGGGGGATGGAAGTGGTGCAGATATTGTAGCAACACTTGCTGCAACCAGTGCACGTATTGATTTATCTATGTCCTATGATGGTGGTCAAACATTTGGAAATGATTCCCAATATATTCTTAATCCTGATGGTCAACGAATGAATAGATTAATGTGGTGGAATTTAGGGATCGCAAATGATGCAGTACCGAGATTTAGATTTTATGCACTTGGAAGATTTGTAGCATATGATGGTGAGGTTAATTTAAGACGATGACTATCAATTTATTAGATGCTCAACCATCCTCCGTATTCCCAGATCTTCCTCGCACTCAACAAATTAGTATAAAAGACGGAATTTTACATCCAGATTGGAGCCTTGGTTTAGCAGCTCTCTTTCAAATATGTCAGAAACAATTCTCTAATGAGGGCTATCAATTTCCTCGTTTAACGCCGATAGAACAGGCCGCTATTCAATCTATCTATCAACCCTATATTGTTGGCGTATTGCCACTACCAATTGATGTACCAGACATCAGTAGTGCCATGATCTATGATCCAGTGAACTTCGTACCTAAAATGTTTATAATTACATTCAATACAGATCCAGAACCAAAAGTTTTAACGGCGTCATGGAAGACGTTCACATTGACTTAAAAGGATTTTTTTATGGCTTTCGATTGGAATAATGCTTCCCAATATGGTCTTTTAGGTGGTTTCCTCCCTGGAAATCAAGATCCATCTAGCGCTGCAAGCCCATATTTTGAGCAAATACCTGGAGCCGTAAGTCCCTATTTAAAGCCATACTCAGATGCAGGTGCTGGTGCAATTCCCACACTCCAGGGTCAATATAGTAGTCTTTTGAATGATCCCTCTGGCATGGTTGATAAGATTGGTGCGGGATATAAACAATCCCCTGGCTTTAAGTATGCACTTCAACAAGCGCTAGCGGGAAGCGATCGAGCGGCGGCAGCAGGTGGCTACACTGGGCTTCCGCAACATTCAGCGGAGAGCATGGAGGCAGCAGAGGGGCTAGCATCCAAGGATTTCAATAGCTATCTACAGGCTGTACTCGGCCAATATAATCATGGTCTGGAGGGTGAGCAAGGACTCTATAGCGGCGGTGTCTCATCTAGTAATGCAATGGCACAAGCTATCGCTCAAGCTCTAGCTACTCAGGGATCTCTCGCATTCCGTGGCGCTGAAGACAAAAATGCACAACAGAATAATTTTATGGGTGGTCTTAGCAATTTAGCTGCATTCTTATAAGGAGTAGCGCATGTTTTCAATGCCAAATTTTTTATCGGGTACTCCTGGAGAAGGGTCACTTAATCCTCTTGGTTCTATTTTAAAGGGTTATCAACAGGGTCAACAAATACAGGTGCAAAGAGCTGCACTTCAGCGAGCGCTATTAGCTAATCAAAAATCCCAAGCTGAGCAACCATATTGGAGTGATCAAGCTCAAGCTAATCTTCAGTTAACACAAGGGAAGATTCCCTATCAACAAGCGCAAACCGCGGAATTACAGCAAAAGACAAAATATACACCACTAGAATTAGCTATCAAAGCCCAGAATAGTGCTAGAGAAAATTCGCGATTTAATGGAGCATATCAATTAAATAAAACATTAAGTGAAATGCCACAAGCAGATCGTTCGGGATGGATAGCGAGACATCCAGAAGAATACAATTTGATGTTAAACAACTTGTTAGAAGCATCTAGAACTCCGTTGCCAGATTATATTACACAAACTGCGAAGGGTTTACTTCCACAAAACCCACAAAACCCAATGCTGTCTCAACAATTGCAGCAAACGCAATATCAAGATAGACCGGTTGCTGGCAAAGCATTTCAAGAAAATGTTAATCAAACAGATCAAAATAATCAGACTAACCAAAATAATCCCAATACTGATATGTCAGATTCGGATGCTTTAAAATATGGTCTACAAGATAGCGCGAATAAACAAGCTACTACAGGTCAAACTAGACAAAGAGCTGAAGCAGCTGTTACCTATGAACAATGGTTAGATAAAAATCGTGAAAAATATTCAAAGGCTATCAGAACATCCGCCAAATATGCAGGATGGGCTGGAAAAGGTCAGGAATATTTAGATAAATTATCTGGATCAAATCCTGATGACTATAATGATCTTGTATGGTTAAAAACATCATTTGTACCTAATGCTATTAATCAAGTACGAAGATTAGAGGGGTTATCTTCATCAAATAAACAGCGTCAAGAATTGCATGAAACATTAGGTGCTTTGCAGCGTTTTGATTTAGATCCCGAAAATGCATTAAAGGCATTCAATTCGCAATTGAATACTACTCGCGAAATATCTGATGCAGTTATTAATACAGCAGAACCGAGGTTTAAAGGTGTAATGCGAAGAATGGCTGGAATCAAACCTATTAATGGTGACTACGTTTTATCTGATCAAGGCGTCAAACCTTCAGCTAACGCTAAACCCGATAAAGTTAATATATTAAACGGCAAAGAATATCACCAGATTGGTAAGCAATGGTTTCCAGTGGAGGCTAAATAATGCCTAAATATGGAACTGCCATTACAGATGAAGATCTATTATCTCAATTGAATAATCAATCCTTCTATGGTGAGGCCGTTAATGATCCAGATGTAATCGCACAATTAGAGGGACGAAAATCTAAGGTTACAAATCCTTTCGCTTTTGCGCTACCAAAAGCTATGCGAGAACAAGCAGAGGGACAACGTGAGGTTGGTAAGAATGTTTTAGCTGGTTTTTTAAATAATTTAAAAGAAAGTGCACAGCCAGTAGCGGCATTAATAAATCCAGAGAATTATCCTATTGATTTAAAAAAAGCATTGCCTGATTTCACTCAACCATTTAACCCATTTTCAAATAAAGCACCTGAACATAGAGATGAAATTCAGGCACTAGCTAATAGATTTAATATTAATTCAAATCCCTATAATGCAGTTGGCGTAGAAGAAAAGCCATTTAGTACACCTGAAGGTAAGGCGCAAACTATTGGTGAATTTGGGCCTGCTGCAATAGGCATGGCAAAATTATTGGCTGAATCACCGGCTATGCTTGCAAAATTATTACGTCGAGGAAAAATATCACCAGAATCGATAACCAATTTTGGTAGAGAATTACCGGAGAATTATTCGTACCATAATCCGAGTGAAAATCCACAACTTGGTGTTCAAGCTACGAATAAAGAAGGTCAGCCGATTCCATTAGGGGAAGAAGGTCAAGAAATTAATCTTCCTGGAAGACAGAATTTTGAAGCAAAGGTATCTCAAGAAGAACCATCTTGGCCACCAAAAGCTACATTTAAAAATACTGAATCTGAAGTTAATAAAAATATATTCCAGGTTCCAGAAACTCTACAACCACGTGATGTGGCGAAAGATTCAGAAGTACTTGCGCAGCAATTAGGTGAACATTTAACGCAAGGTAAGGAACTTGAGGAGCAAGGGAAAGAAGCTGCGACACATTTAAAAAATACGTTTGTGCCAAAAGAAGCTAATGCTAAACAAAAATATAATTTAATTTGGACACATCCAGATGTTGAAGGTCGTAAATTTGAAGCATCATCTTTCGAAGCATTAAGACCTGAATTCCCAGAAAATACGGATGTTAATAATGCCCTAGAAAAATATAGGAGTGATAAATCACTACAGAATATGCATGATCTAAAACAAGAAATTGGTGCAGAAGGCGCATGGTATAAAAACCAATCTAGATTTAGATCATTAACGCCAGAAGAAAGAAGATTAAAATCTTTATACGATAAGTCTTACGCTGCTTTATCAAAAGATATAAATACAAATTTAAGTGCTGCTGCTCCAGATCTTGAAGATACATATGCTGATGCAACATCATATTGGCTTAAAGAAGTTCGGCCATACCTTGCTGATAAAGATTTAAAGGCTATTGTTAAAGGGAATATTACGAATCCAACTACTTCGCAATTTAAATCTATTTTTAAAAATCCTGAACCAGATGAAATTGGTAAAGTTGCCCAAGATATTGGTGAAGTTGGTCGAAATAAGATAGTACATCTTGCTACCGGCCTATTACCTGAAGAAAATGATTTAGCCTCTATTTCAAAAGCACATAATGCATTACGTAAATCTGGATTAAGCTCATATTTATCGCCTGAATTTCAGGCAAATATAGCTCAAGCTAAAACTTTGTCTAAAGAAGAAAAAGCAGCCGAAGTAAGGGAAGCACAAAAACCAAAACTTATTGCAGCCTTAAGAAAAGAATGGGAAAAGAATCAACCTAAGGGTGAGGCGCTTGAGAAATTTAATCCTGAAAAAGAGCGACAAACGACTATTAACTTTTATCAAAAACAAATTGATAAAGAACGAGAAGCACTACAGGCATCAATCGTGAAATCAAGAGAGGCTCAGGCCAAAGTTGAGAAGAATAGGACAACAGCAAATAAAGAAATGGCTGCTAAAACTAAACAAGATGTTAACGTTGCACAAGCTAAAATTGATTTATTAAAGAAATCAATTATTGAAGCGAAGAAAAATAAATCTGATGCAACACATCGTATTGTGAAGGGATTAGCACAAGAAGCAGCTTATCAAACGGGTGGTTTACCGGCTTATATTGTTGCTAAAAATATATTGAAGTAAGGGAGCCTACGGATGGGCATTATCAATAGTTTATTTATACAAGATGCATCGTTACAAGAATATCTTGTAGATAAAACAACAGGCGAACCACTTGCTGATGGTATCGTGTATTTTTATGAAGATACATCACGCACGACATTGAAACCCGTCTATGTTCAAACAGGTAGTCCAGGTTCGTATACCTATATTCAATTACCTAATCCCCTCATATTAAGTTCAGTCGGTACTACACAATATCTTGGACAAGATATTAAGATATTCTATTATCCATATGATGTGACATCTACAAGTCAAAATCCTCCCGTACAACCCTACTATGTTGCCGTATTTAATTCACAGAATGTTCCACAATTTGTTCGTGAAAATTGGCCGTTCTTAAATGCAAGTTCTATTGGGAATGTTGTTATACCAACACTTGGTAATGTTGTTGTGAATAATGAGTTTTGGAGAAATATAGGAACAATTGCTAGTATAAATGCAAATACGTTAACTATTGCACCATCACAACATGATGGATTTCGCTATCCTGATATTACATATGAAACTGATTTTACGGGACAAACAGATTCCCTAACTTTCACACGCTTTGCTGCTGGAAGTAATGTATTAACGGATGATATTCAGCCAGAATTTTATTTAAACTTCACATCAAACGGTGTTGGTTCTGGAACATTTAAACGAATCAAAATCCCATTATCGCTTCATCTATTAACACTAGGTGGTGTTCCAAATTCAACAATAACACTCCAAGGTCAATCCGTTAGTGGCGGAGCCACCATTACTCTTGAAATATTAAGAGATACAGGTAGTGGAGCATCAACACCAAGTGATAGCACACAGATTGGGCCTTCCGTTACATTTAATACCTCTTGGACAAAAGAAATTAGTGAAACATTTACTTTTCCAGCAGCACTTCCGCAAGGAGATTTAGGTGCAGGTGGAGATGATGCATTTTATCTATTAATCACCCTACCTAATAATGCGACAAGTATTAATATTGCTAAACCATCCTTATATCTTAGCGCAACTGTTCCAACTAATAATTTTCAAACCTATGATGTTATTGATTCTGTTATAAATTCACCACGTACAGGTGATACACGTACAAGCCTAAATTCATTTAATCCCTATGGTTGGGTGCTCTGTAATGATGGTGTTATTTCTGATGCCTCTGGAACAATTACACCTCCGACTGGTATTGCTGTAGCACGCGCTAATCAAGATACATGGCAACTCTATAGTCTACTTTGGTCTAATACGTTAACACGAATCTACGATAATACGGGTGCTTTTACGACCAAAGGTGCAACTGCTATAGCTGACTTTGCAGCATTTAAGCAATTACTGTTACCGCTAACATTAGGTCGAGCCTTACTTGGATTACCACCAGCGTCTACGTTTACCTATGACCATACAACATCACTATTAACGATTACTAATGCCTCTTTAGTTCCATTGTTTTATATGGGCTCTATCGTTAGTCTATCAAGTACAGGAACACTATCGGACGCATTTACTGCAAATACCATTTATTACGCAATCCCGAATAATTCAACGACGATAAAATTGGCATCATCATACGCTAATGCTTTAACAGGAACGGCTCTAGCAGCAGGAACGACTAATGGTACCGGAACACAAACAATTAATTTTGTGTTGGGGGCTAACGATCCTAGTATAGCAACAACATCGGGCGGATTCGGGCAAGCACGACATACTCAATTAGAGATCGAGTTAGCAACCCATAGTCATCCAGGATCAACGGTAGCTGGTGTAAATGGTACGGCAACAGCGCCACCATTTAATTCAGCACTAGGGACATCGACCGCTGAACAGCAACCTATAGCACTTGTAATACAACCCGATGGAAGTAGTACACCATTTAATATTGTTCAACCATCGAGCTATCTGAATTTATTTTTTAAGCTATAATAGCTACAAATTAGATAAAAGGATTTATCTATGTCTACATTTCTAACATTCGGCCGCGATACGCAAGGATATAACGCATTTGCGCCTGCCCGATCTAAAGATATTTACAAGGCTGATTTAGCGACCGGAGTTGCTGCAAGTATTATTGTTCCAAGTAATCATGAGGTATGGATAGTCGTATTTTCGATTCAACCAGGTACAGATGTCTGGGTGGATCTTTCTGGAGCAACTGCTGCTGGCCCTGGATCTGGGGCATTTGTATCAACAACGTCTGAACTTAATCCTGGTTCCCGTATTGTTTTAGCTGGCGATACTATTAGCTGTATTACAACTAGTGCAGCTTCTGAAGTTAGTGTTGCCCTCTATGCTGTTTCTTATCCCTAGGAGCGCATATGAATAATAGATCAGGTAGTAGATTTACATTTGATGCAAACTTTAGTTTAACAAGCAAAGATAATGTGTTCCTTAATAATCATGAAGAATTAGCGCCACCATTCCCGATTGTCGCAGCTAAGATGTTATTTTTAACAGGCGATGCACAGCTTTTTCTTGATGGTGGAAAAATGGAATATTTAGGAGAATAGATCATGGCAGATCGCAATTGGCATCAACAATTTATTCTAAATCCTGCCACTAGTCTTCAAGATAATGATCTATTCTATTTTCCTAGATCACCCTATTTAACTGACGGCAGTGATGATTTTGTTATTAACTGGCAGAATTTTTTATTAAGTATTCAAACTCAGTTACCAGGTGGTATGGATTGGGTGGATGTAGTCGGTACAACTCAATTAATGGTGCCCAATACCGGCTATGTTACCGATAATGTTGCTCTCATCACCTTCACAATGCCTGCAACTGCGGCATTTGGTACAGTGAATCAAATTACGGGTTTAAGTGCTGGTGGTTGGCTGATTCAATTAAATACTGGCCAACGTATCCACTTCGGTAATGACGAAATTACGGTGAGTACAGGCACACTCTTTTCTACGCATGACCATGATTGTGTAACATTAAGATGTGTCGTGCCAGACCAAGAATGGGTTGTAGAATCATCGCAAGGAAACTTAAGTTTCACCTAAACGAATTAATTGCACGTAATGAACAAAAGGAATTGTTCGTATGGCTACAAATAACGCAAATAATAATGCTACCCCCAATGTCGCAGCGCATTCTGTCCTCATATCTGAAGCAGGCTCTCCAGTCGTTGGAGTTTTGTTAGCTACTGGTCAAGTATTAGTAGGTGTTACAGGTGCAGATCCTGTTGCTCAAACCTTAGCAAATGTTAACAAATGGGTCGATCAAACAACAGGCTCTGTAACAATGGCCATTAATACCGGCTATGTTACTGATAACGGCGCATCTCTTGTTACCTATACGTTGCCCACTACCGCCGCTCTTGGTTCTGTGATGGAAATCGTCGGTCAATCAGCGGGTGGTTGGACGGTAGCTCAAGCTTCTGGTCAATCGATTGGTCTAGGTAGCCAAGTAAGTACAACTGGCGCTGGTGGCTCTATTTCATCGAGTAATGCTGGTGATTGTGTGCGCATCGTATGTGTCACAGCTAATACTACATTCAGGGTTGTATCTGGCTGGGGAAATATCACATTTGTTTAATTATAGGATTGAAATACAATCTGAGCAGAAGGAATTGTTCAAATGACAACCAATAACCCAGTTAATGTGAATTTATCTGGTCAAACGGGTACAGTTCATTTTGTTGGTTCAACATCCCCTACTTTTATTACACCAACATTAGGTGCAGCTTTAGCTACTAGCATACAATTTAATAATAATAATGGGTTATTGGATCAAAACAGTAATTTGGTATTAGAAGTTCTTGCGACCACTACCGCTACAGACCATATACAAGTAGTCAATGGATCGACTGCCGCCCCATTTATTGCATTAAATATGGTTGGTACAGATTCGAATATTGCATGTACTATAGTTACTAAAGGTACGTCAGGTGTCAATATCAAGGGCACAGGTCTTAATGATTCTGCTACTGCTGGTTACGTTGGTGAATATATTTCATCCGTTATTTTAACAGGAAGCGCAGTCAGCTTGGTTAATGCAACGGCAAAAACAATTACTTCGATCACTTTAACGCCAGGTGATTGGGATATAACTGCAAATATGATTACAAAACCTGCTTCAGGTACTACTACTACATCTATTAATGCAGGTATTAGTTTAACTAATAATACCTTTGGTACACTCGGCTCTGATGCAGAGCCAACCACAGCTATACAAGGTATTGCGACACCTGCAACTGTGACTGATGCTCTACCTGTTTCAACAGCGCGTATGACTGTATCAGTAAATACTACAGTTTATTTAATAGCCTCAGTAACATTTGCTGTTTCTACAATGGCGGCATTTGGTTATATAGCTGCGAGACGTCGACGTTAAGAATTAAGGCTGCTACTCTATTTAGTAGCAGCCTAGTAATAAAATAGTAACCAAATAATAATCAAAAAGGTATGTCCTCAAATCCAAGAGGCGCTACAGCGGGATTCAATACTGTACCTAATGGCGGCATATCACTCGTTTTCTTACTATTCAAAATCTGAAGTGAACTTGCGATAATATCAGGCGATACATGTTCACGACCTTCTTTATCCGTCCATTTATTAATTTGTAGCCTGCCTTCAACATAGACTTTCGCACCTTTTGTTACATAATCGCGTGCGATCCCAGCAAGTTTTCCAAATGCAGTGATATTATGCCAATCAGTTTTCTCTATTTTATCTCGACCTACTTCGGTTGTTGCTAGACTTAATTTTGCAACACCTTCGCCACTCTCAATATATTTAACATCTTTACCGACATTACCAATCAAGATAACTTTATTTAGCGTTCCTTTAGCCATTATACTTTTCCTTCTATATATTTTGTTTCTAGATCTGCTTTTCGTCTATCTTTGATATCAGTAATATCTTGCATTAACTCAACGTTACCGCCATGTGCTACCCATGCATGTTTATAGGCATCCTGTAATTGATCAATATTAGCAGCATACATAACGTTTTCAACGAGTTTAGCCCTTGCTAATTCTTGCCCAGGAAGGGTCGGCAATGCCTTAGCATCAATAATTTCGCCTGTCTCATGATTAACGGCGACAGGTGTAGATCCAGGGATTGAATCAATCTCCGATTGATCTGTAAAACCGAGTCCACAGATCGACAGTGTAACGCGTCTCTTGGCCTTAGTTTCAGCTTTCATACAAGCATTGCTAAGCGCATCACCTTTTAAATTAGCGGTTGCTACGGCACCTGTAGCGACATCTTCTTTGCCATCAGCGGTGCGAGCATATGCTGTGACTACAAAAACATCATTAAATAATTCTTTTTCCATTTTGTATATGGAAACTTTATGGAGGAAGCGTAGTTGCTCCGAAGCCTCTTTTCTAGCATATAAAACAACCTTACCATTGAAGCGTTGATATTCAAAAGGACGGGTCAGAGGTTCCAATCCAGTCTTCTTACAAATATGGTAGTAGTATTCCACGCGTTGCTTAGGCGTTAATTTTGATAGATCGCCATCAGCAATAATATTTTCCATAATTTTATAGCTTGAATCATCTCTTAAACTATCTGTCATGACTGCATTCATCCTTGATGCCCTTGTTATCTAAATAATTAGGTGCCACAATGCTAACACTTTTGCGTTACACTCACAATAACAATTATTAATCATAACGTTGGTGAATGATATGGATTTAGTAGATTTATCGGTAACACAAGAAATAGCGGAAGATGTTAAAACGAGGGTGCTCATTGCTGATCGATTAACGTGGTTACGAGTTGAAATATTTCAAATGACGCAGGAACAGCTAGCCCAGGAATTTGGTTGGAAACATTATCAGACGATTAGTAAATATGAAATAGGGGCGCTAAAGCCATCTATTAAGCGTTGTGGCATCTATATACATCTCGCCTCTCAATTTGGACATGATATTAAATACGAATGGCTTAGACCGGATTTATATGTGAAGCCAGCGACTTTAACCACCTAAGAAGCTAAAGCCGTGGTGATGTTTTTATACCCAGACACATTAAATATAGCAGGTACCATCTTTGTAGACTAGTTTTAGCTCATTATCGGGCTGGTGAAATTCATCCCAGGAACAATTTTGTTCTACGTGGAACGTTGAGCCATGTGCTCCCGCTACTTTGACGACCTTTAAAATACCAGAGTGTGATTTTTTTGTACCATCATCGGTTACCGGATCTTTCGTTATAGGATAGCCAACACCGTGCCGCTCGCAATAGGTGCTTTTCATTGCCCACCCAAGTGTATCGCGAGTATTATATTGATAAGTATAGCTGCCAATACCAAAGACAATATTGGAAGCGGCGAATCCTTTCCGTTCCAACCGTTCAAGAATATCTCTAGCGCGATCAAGAGTGATTGAATCACTATAAATACAGCCAATATGTGGATCAAGGACTTTATACCCCTCTGAATTAATTGTTCCACCAAAAATGTTCCACAGACATTCGATGACACCTTTACAAACATAATCATTAAAACCGATACATTCTCTATAGAAATCAGAAAATGAATCAAGACCGCATATTATTTCTACAGGATCGCCACTATCAGGTCTAATAACAACTCTGCCATCTCTAGCCATAATTCTGTCTTTGAGCCGAGGCAAAAAATCAGTAATAACAGTCCAAAGATTCCAAGTATCACTAACGATGGAAATAAAACCGGATGGATAGACATCGCAAATTAATCTTTTAAAGGTATCAAATTCGCTATCTTTGCCACCAGCAGACATCACACTATGTTCGGTTGCTGGAATTGACGCAATTTGGAATGGCGTATGATAGTGTTGATTTCTTGCTATCAATGCTGGGATGCTATCTGTACCCTTAAAATATTGTAGATGCGCCATACCAGAGATAATAGCTGCCTCTAATCCGAACATACCACGCATACTAAAATCATGTGCCTGATAATCAACGTGTGCGTTGTTATCGCAAGTTTTGACGGCAAATTCATCTAATAACCAACGATATTCTCGCGCAATGGTAGCTGAGGTGCATGCACCCCACAATGTACAGGATAAGATAGTTTCAAGCATATTGGGTAGCCAGAAAAACTCAGGATGAGTATTAAACATCACGAGCGCTGGCACACCACATGGCACGACTGTACCTTCTGGTAACGCATATACTGCGAGCGGAAGGTGGCCTAAATTGCATAGCTTCTCTATATGATCAAATGACTTATCTGTACCTAATGTTTTACGCATAATAAGAGAATAGTAGTTATGGAGATGAGAGGAACCAATTGCAGAATAGAATTCAAATGCGTTTAGATATTTATCAATAAAATATTTTAATCCAAAGAAAACTGCATGATTTATACCAGGCATTCTCGATTTACGTGGCGTAAAATTACTAAAGATTAATTCGGTGCCTTCGGGGTATTGATCGATATGCCCCACCTTATAAAAATCTTTTAAAAATAAGGGATTCATTATGGCATATCCTTCATTGAGTTCTGGAGGCAGAGAACCCCATTTCTGCGCCACATACCTACACACTCTTCTTTATCATCTATTGCTAATAGAATCTCAGTACCACTACGTTTTAAGTGACGTAAGACTTCTTCTTTATATTCCCAAGGTTTACCCTGATTTCCATCTTTATCTTTATAATCATCTTCACGCATGAATAAATACTCAAAAGGAATCTCATACTGAACTAACCAAGAATTCGTCATAGATCGATATGATTCTGGTCGAGCTGTAACCAAATAAATATCATGGTGCTGATTTAATCTTCTAACTAATTCAGCGGTAGGTTTAATAGGTAGATCTTTCTTCATGGCATTAAAGAATGAATTCCAATCTTGCTTATCATCTGTAACGAAATGTCTACGATGACGACAATCTGCAATAGTCCCATCTATATTAACAATGATAGTGCTCATTTATACCCCTTGGATTTTAGAATATTAAAATATGTTTTATTGATTATACCTTTTGGATTAACGATAGGAGATAACCATCCATTAACGGTAGATGGCGCAATACCGATAATTTTAGAAACTGCATCTTGTGTGAGACTATATTTTTTCATCAGTCGCGTTAATCGATTAATATCAGCTGTATCTTTTAAGGGACGTGGCCCTCGCTTTAATTTAGCACCACAAGCTTTACAAATACGTGGTTTGACTTTTTTATACATTAAATTACCTCTATTACATGTAGATTTTTAGGTAATGGTTGATCCAAAGGCTGTTTTGGATCATTAAAATATGCTAGATCAAGAGTAAGACTATACTGACCATCAGGATAGCAAATAATATTGCAATGATCGACATTGGCATCTTTGAGTACTACCTTCATTGAATTCATAAACTATTTTTCCGCTCTTAATGCTGCTATTCTTTTTGTTATTTTTTCTTGAAGATTACTCGGAACTTCAGCTTCGAATAAAGCGATACGTAACCATTCATACATTTTATTTAGGCCTTCATCGAATAAATCTATTTCAGTGTCCTTATTCATATATAATTTTATCCGTTAAATTTTCGATTTTTTTAGCAATTTCAGCAGCTTTAGATTTTAAAAAATCAAAATCATAATCATCTCCATAATCTGTCAGAGAGATCGTCATGAAAGCCCCAAGACAATAGCCTAGCATGATACTAATTTCTTGCCATAGTCTATAATTAATCGTAACGGCTTGATCTTTTATTATCATTGTATGTTCGTTGATTTTTTTCTTGCTCATGTACGCATTTGTCCTCTTTGAAGAAGCTGAATACTTTAACGCGAAGTTTTAATAGGCTCCCAGGAAATGCGATTGCGTAACCTAGACCCAGACAAATTCCAAAAATAACTTCAATCATAGATTTTTCCTTATTGGATTACGGGGATGGAATCGTACCCAAGGAGATTTGTGCTATTTGCTGGAGATAGGAGTCGAACCTATAGTCGGCTATTTACAGGAAAGCTGCATTACCAATTATGCTACTCCAGCATAAATTAATGCCGCCCCATTGATCCCCGACTGGGCGGCTTAGTCGCTTCAAGGAGATTGGACGAGCCCCTTGGAATCAATGATTTACAGCAGTGGCCGCTGTTAAGAACGATGTGTTCTCTAATCGCTCAATATGAAAGATATCATATTTAGTACGAGAATTTTCCAAATTTTCATGTAAATCTTCTAAGAATTTTTGAAGCGAAGGTTCTAACGTACCAACCGTTAAAAAGGTGATATTGAATTCTTCAGCACTCGTAACTTTACCGGCAATACTGACGATAGCGCGTTCTGTCGCCATACGATTAGTCGGTGCGCCATCAGTGAAAACAAGAAGTACAGAACCAGGATGTTTCTCACCTTTAGTTCGAGCTTCTTCTTTCTCCTCACAATGTTTATTCCATGCAACATTGATGACAAGATCAATATTAGTTAATCCTTCAAAGCGTGGATTATTGAGGAGATTAGCGACTGTTTCGTATTTTGCATGTTCATGAACATAAACATCTTTACCAAATAATAGAATGGTAGGAGCACCATGTTGATCAAAATCTTCTGCGCTTTTAATAAAACTTTGGAAACTTTCTAGCATATATTCATAACGACTAACGCCACCACATGCAGGATCGACGGTCTGCATAGATGCGGAGATATCACCAGCAAGGAAATATTCCTTATTTGGATTCACCTCAAATTGTGTGGTCTGTGTTTTTAATTTAGTGATTGACATAATTATCCTTAAAGTTTTGATTCTGGAACAATAAATTTTGTGGGAGCCGTTTTTACAGTAGGTTCTGCGCGCATCTTCTGACGCATTTCCTCATAAAGATAGATCCAATCAAGTGTAGCTGATGAAAAGCCATCGATATGAGACCACTTACCATAGCCGATCCCATTTTTATTAGTCGCGACATTAATAACATAACTATCTGGCGTCTTCGGATCAGGTACATCTGTTTGTGATTGCTCATCAGTAATAACGATTAACCGATGTAGGCCAGATTCTCTATTGTATGGCGATGTATAATAGTCTTGGACAGCAATAACAGCTCTACGTAAATCTGTACCACCATTGGGTTGAGAATTAATAATAGCATCACGTAACGCAAATCCGCGTCTTGGTGGAACTTGTTTGCATTGATTGCTAAACGTCCAAATATCAGGTGTCTCACACATTTCTCGTAACATCATGGCTAGCGCACATGCGGCATCCATATACGTCATTTCAGATTTACTAGACATTCTGCCTGACATAGAGCCGGACACATCAACTAAGATCACGGTTTTACCTTGAAACTTACGTTTGTGTTGAAATGAATTAAAAAGAGCTTGCTCTAATTCAGGTTCAAAAGTAGGAGCGTGCTTTGCAGCTGCAATATATTGGTATGGGAATATTTGTCGTTTTTTATCCCATGTTGGATGGCTAAACGCTGATTTAAGCTTCTCAAGATGATTATCAGATACACGATTAACAATACAATTACGTAGGTTACGGAGTAGTGCTAGTTGATTGTTAATTTTTTCAGGTGTAACCCAAACATCGATAATTTTCTCCCATGTCTCACCCTTATTTTCACCAACTTTTGCAGCAGATAATGTTTCCCACGTTTCAATAGCCGTAAGTTCATTATTAATTAATCGTTTCCAAACTTGCGCTTGTTCCTCATCTTTTGGTTTTGCATGACATAAGAATAGAACATCGCGCAATTTCACTGCTTTATCTAAGCGATTATATTTGCGTAAATCATATTCGCTGAATTTTTGGAATGCGAACGCCAGACCTGTTTTAACTTTTGATGATAGAGTTTTCTTCTTATTATTATCTTGCCAATAAAGGCTAACGAAATCCGTTAATTGATCGGGTCGAGTAATGACGCGCGATAAGGTGCGGGATACATAGCGCTTGTATTGAGGTAGTCTCGCCATCTCACGAATAATTAATAGCGGAACATGTCTAAGCCCCATTTTTTCACGTGCTTCTACCGCTAATTTAGAGACGATTAAGGGATCAACTTTTGCAATTAATTCTTTAATACATTCAGCAATATCTTGACCATTCTCATAGAAGCCATTTTCAAATAGCATGCAGCTTAAGACGCTTCGTCTGAGTTGTTGTTCATAGGAAATATGTTTTGCGGTTGCACCTTCATGCGTTTTTAATATTGGAACTTTTTTATTTAATACAGACATCTATTAATCCTTATAAATGGGAGAATAGTCGATAAGAAGCTTTTTGTGTCCCAGGTTTGACCGCTTCCTTTACTTAAGATGGAGATAAGGAGAGATTCGAACTCACGAAGCCAATAGGCAGGACATTTTGATGAAGTATTTCTTATCTTCGCTACCCTTAAATTAAATGGGTGAATAATTGATAATAGCGAACTCTTTCGAGTTATATGCTCCTTAACAGAGCTAACTTCCGTAAGGAAGTATTGGCACTGATGATGAAACTATTATCTACGCAACCCTTAAATTAAAATGAGGGCACAAACGATAGATGAAATTTTAGCGCTCTACCGACTGAGCTACACAATGCAAACAACACACAATGGCAGGACTCGAACCTGCGACCTCTCACTAATAGGTGAAGTAACACCTATCTACGCCACTCTTAAATTCTCTATCTACAAACGCAGAAATAAATGGGAGAATATATGAAATTCGTGTCTGTATCATTCCAATAATGAAGGAACGAATTTCTACGCCACCCTATAATTCGCTATTAAACAATGTGGCAATAATAATAGCTGGTTAGGTATATGTCAAATGTTATAGGGGAATAATCGTGGTAGCAAAGATTAAATGTAGTGTTGAGTTATGCCATAGAAAGATGTGGTCAAAGAGTTTATGTAATGGCCATTATCAGCAGGTACGAAGATATGGAAGAATTATGTCCAACAAGTTAAGGTTAAGGCGATCAAAAAGCTGTCTAAAGCGTAGAAAGATTAATCAAACTTAGGTAAGCTTCAAATTCAATCGGGAAAGTTTGCCGCTTCCCCGATTAACAATAATTCCATTTACAAAGCAAAACCCATAAGTAATTGCATTGTAGATGGTTCGCAGAGATTTGCAACTATTTACGGAGCATCTATGCCCTTACCTCCCTATGCTAAAATTCTTCTACAGTATCAAAAATATCAAATAGAGCTCGATTATCTTATTTTTTTATATGTTGGCAAGGATGCATGGCGTGATTGCAAAAAGATGCTAACAACCGGCCAATATGCAATGTGTTTACCATATGATAGTGATGTAACTGATTACGAATGGCCAATCACTGGCCTCAAAATTTGCATTGTTGATACAGGCGGTATGACTCTTGATGCGCTTCGTCGCATTAGAGCTTATCTCTTGCTTGATAATCCTCAATACCTACTTGTGCAAACCGACTTGCACTAATCCCATTTTTATAAGGATATTTTATGTTCAATGACCAAAAAGATATTCAAGAATTTTTTCCAAATGGCAAACCAAGCAAAAAAAATAGCAAGGTAGAACCTATAATCAAAAATATACCTAATATTACGGCAAAATCTTTTAAAGAATTTATTAATAAGCCATATAAGCCTGTCATCGATCTATTATCGCCGTGGATGCAAGAAGCTAGTTTAAACATGATTGTTGCAGAATCAGGAGCAGGTAAAACTTATTTTTGTTTAAATGTAGCTTTTGCATTAGCGAGTGGTGCTATTTTTTTAGAATATCGAGCGAGTAGACCTGCTAAAATTCTTTATATTGATGGCGAAATGAAGGGTGCAGCTCTCCAGGCACGCCTACTCTCTATTCGGGAACATTATCCTAATTTTATCCAGGAAAATCTAGATATCATTACCCCTGATGATATGCCCTCTTTTATTGTTCCTAAAATTTGCCAGCCTGAAACTCAAATGTGGCTGGATAATTTAATTGAAAAAAATAGGTATGAGGTGATATTTTTCGATAATTTATCCACTTTATCTACTATTGATGAAAATATAGCGCATGAATGGAATGAAATTCAAAATTGGTTCATTAGAATTAGAGCCCGTGGTTGCACGATTAATCTTGTTCATCATACGGGTATCGAAACTAATCGGCAGCGAGGATCAAAAAAACGAGAGGATGTTTTAGATACTGTCATTTTATTAAAGAAAGGTCATATTTGCACTAACGAAACTCCGCTACATTTTAATGTCTCCTATTCTAAACATCGAAATTTTTATGGTTCTAATACGCTCTCATTTGATGCTTTCATGACAAAAGATGGTTCATGGACAATGAAGGATTCCATTACCTCCGTTAAAGAGATCGTTATTGAATATGCTGAGCTAAAAATGACTCAACAAGACATTGGTAAAGCTTTAGGCATATCTCAAGCTACTGTGTGTAGAATAATCAAAGACGCAAAGAAAGTCGGCAAACTTTAATATTTCCCCCTGGCACACCGGTGAATAATGAATAATTTGTCGGATATTGCATGTATCCGCTTGATTCTATTCGGAAATAAATTATTCATAAAATTATTCACGATTATTCACGTTGGTCGATTTAGTGCCACTGTCCAAAATATACACGAAAATTATTCACGATTATTCATAATTATTCATGTTTTATTCATGCTTTCTTACAATATATATAATATAATCATATATATATAAGAGCTTATTCAATTATTCACGGGTGTGTCGGGAAAATCGATGATATTATTCACGTAAATAATGCGATGAATAATTTGTGAATAAGGATTTTAGGTCATGGATGATATTGTGACATTTAAGCTACCGCTACCGCCGACGGTCAATCGAATGTATATACGGGTCAAGCGGCGAGTCATGCTGACTCGGGAGGCGCGAGAATATAAATGGACGGTGGAACGCGCTATGAATGAGTTTAAACCACCTAAATTTGCTCCAGATTCAATGATTGGATTTGGGATGTGTGTTTATCCATCTAATGGGAGAGAAGCGCTTAGGGATGTGGATAATGGCGTTAAAATCGTTTTAGATGGATTTCAGCAAGCTGGTTTGTATGCGAATGATCGACAGGTAAAAGAAATGCATGTAAAGATGATGCCAATTCAGCGGATGAATGAAGGATATATCGTTGTGACTTTTTATTCCTTGGACGTCGAGGTATAATTTATCGTGGATAAGTTAGCACTCCTGCTTATTCCCACTCCTTAGTAAACTGGGCGTGTCAATTATTGGTACGCCTACTTTTTGAGTAAATTTTATGCAATCAAAGCGCTGTTGGTGTTGCCAGGGTTCCAAGCTTGTGATGGGTGGTGGCTGTGTATTTAAGGAATGCCATGTCTGTAGCGGAACTGGTGTTTTGGAAGAGACTGTTCCCCTAGAGAAGTTGAAGTTTGAAAGTTCGCCAGAAGTGATGGAACGTGCGAAAAAGTTATCTGAATGGGCAGCACGCGAACTGGCAAAGCCAGAGATTAGTGTTGAAAAGAGAGTTGAAAATGATGTACTGCCGTTAACGGCAATTGATCCAGGGAAAATGGCTAAGAATACTATTGAATGGCCGGTTGTACCTGCTGTTAAAAAGCGACCGTCTAAACCAAAGAAACGACCGCTTCATCCTGAGACGCTAATTTTCTAGCTGTTTTAATTTAATGCTAATATTTTTTTCAAGCGACTCAAAATATTGCGGTAAAAAATTTAGCATTGGCACATCAAAATGCGAGATAGCTAGACTTAATAGTATAGATGCAACAGAAGATAGTAGGCGTAATACGTAATCGATTTGATTCAAGTTGGGAAAATGTCGTATATCTTCATTCGCAACTTTGAGGATAGTATCTATAATGATTTTTTTACTGCTATTAAATACCTGCTTTTCTTCTTTACTCATTCTGTATTCAATTTCTTTCATAGCGCTACCTCTTCTTATTTTGATAACTTATATCGTTCAATACCGTAATCTACGGCTTCTTCCACTGTTTGAAAAAAGATGGGAACAATATTTAAAGCAGGAATATCGTATTCAGTGCATATACTTGATAGTGTTACGCCATTTAATGTAGAGAGAATTTGTAAGGTAAAGTTAAAAGAGCTAAGTCCTTTATCAAATTCTCGTTCCTTTAATTCGCACTTACCTAATAATTTGAATATATCCCGTAAATATTCATCAAATCGCGCCTTAATTTCTTCCGAATATTTAAAATCTCTTATTTCTAGTGTTGTCATCCTATATTCCTGTTGGGTATTTAAGCCAAAAGAAGCGACAATCGCAACAATTGCATTCTATGTGATGAAGGGATGCCGTCGTTAATCTTTTCGCATCTTCTAAAGTGTGAGTGGTTCGTTGTTTATCAATCCATTTTTGTAGTACTTCTGCTCTACAAAATTCTGCGTAGGTAATTGCCATAAAAGAGTCTTCCTTGGAAAACCCCTATTATGGCAAATATTTAGTTAATGCCTACATTGGTGTGATCTATAGTAGTCAACATCTGGATCTTTTCGTTCTTCTAGGATTTTAAAGATGATTAAGAGAAGATCTTTGAGGCAAATGCTATTAATCCAATACATTGCGCCATAAAGATTATGGCTATGTTCAATTTTTTCAAAAGCTTTGAGTAGATTTTCAATTTTATCAAAATCAAGACATGCCAATTCTTCACTAGTAAACTTTTGTTTTAACTCTTCTATCATCTCGAAAATCATGAAAAATAATCCCTGTTTGTTGAATAAAGAATCTATCTAGTATTTCCTGTAGTTCTATGTAAATTCCTAGATAGTATTCGCGTTCTGTTAAGCTTAATACATCATTCGTTAATTTCCGGCTAATAAAGTTATAGCGAAATCGAAAATATTTTTCGATATCAGATATAACATAGCCTCTCCTAATTGGCATATGTTTATACCTTTAATTTTAGCTGACTAATATCGATTATTAACGATTGATCGTTATATAGATCAAATGGCGTAGGCGTTGTTTTTAATTCTTTTAATATTAAGTTGCCATGATATCTAAAAGCTATGTATGGTGTTTTTCCTTTTGTATACATACTTAATTTATAGCCGCTTCCTAAATCTGTCGTTTTTACTAATCTTAGTAAATGTGGTGAATTTACATCGGAAAAAATTTTTAGATGTGATTCAAGAGGAATATTTAATAGCTCTAGAATTTCTTTACCGATATATATTGTTAATCTCATCGCTTTATTACGAAGATATTTAACTTGTGTTGCTTCTGATTTCAGAAAAACTTTATCTTGATCAAGTGAATGCGAAAAACAACGTTTACTTACACTCATCGGTTGCCAATCATGTGCTATCATCTTCGGTAATTGTGGTGCTTCTTTAACTTCCAACATGGTATTGCTCCTTAGTTGTTGATAATAGTATTTTCGTAAATGCCTAAATTCTTTGATATATGTTTTGTCCGCCATATTAGTGTAAATGTAGGGCTATTGTTATGATTGAAAATATGAGTGTTGACCAAAACATAAAGCCAGCGAAATAGCTTGGAAAAAATTGTGCGAGGATAAACCATAGCGTTGAAATCATTAAGAATAGAATACCTATTATCATTACTATGCACTCCGTACTTCTAATATATCCAATGCAAAAACATGTAGCGCAATAATGATGTAGCCAATAGCCGCCATTAATATGAGGTGATGATCTATTAACATACATCCCCCCTATTTTTATTTATTGGATAAAGTATCTCTGCAATATCTTCTAATACATCCCAATTTATACCGATTGATGCATCATGGTTGTCTCGTACAAATTCTAATACTTGCATACTCTCACTATTATTTAAATCTGGTCTAATAGTTTTTATATCATCGATATGCCACATAACTGATATTGAATTTTTCATTTATGCCGCCTCAAAAGATAATAGAGCTTCCAATGTATTATAGACGGAGAAATATACTTCTGTTTTTTCTTTGATATATCCATATTGGATGTATTCAATGATAGAGATAGGAGCGACACCTAATTCTTCTATTGCTTCATCACAATAGCCTGGACGATAGGCATGTGAGCTAAGCCATTGACACAATTTATTATTATATATCTCTGCTTCTATCTCGTTAGTAATGTCATGAAAATCTATATCGCTATCGTCCTCACAAATATCTGCTTCTATTAAATCGCGTAGAGCTTCTACGATGAAATAGTATCGATAATCATCCGGTGCCATTCCGTTATGTGCGCTATATATTAATTGGTGTAAATCATCCTCATAATTATTTTCTTTACGACAATAGTATGTACTATTGTTCGCGCGTGTTTTAAGCTCAAATTCATCTAGGTATTGTTGTGCTAATTGCTGAATTGCGTGCATATTGTTTGTCCTTTGATTTAGAAGTGGTAATTTATTTTTGACAAAATGTTAAACTTTCATGTCGTATGTTTTTTTCAATATCTATATGTACTGATTTAACTAGATAACCATTTCGATATTCTGCTTCTTCCGCCCATTCGTTTGTTAATAAGCTACCATCTGTATCTAACTCTTCGAAATAGTAGATTGTTTTCCACTCGAGATTGTTTTTCATATGTTTATGTCCTTTGATTTAGAAGTTTATTTGTTGTTATTTATTGCAGTTATCACATATATATTTACGTGGTACTTTAATGCCAAGCTTAATTTGTAGAATTGGTTGAATGATTGTGTATCTCTTTTTACATATGCGACATAGACGTTTAATCATGTTATCTCTTCCTTTGCATTTGCTACTACCTCATCTAATGCAGTAATGGGTAGTATATCGACTAACCAATCTATTAATTCAGCGCGATTATAGTCTCTTTCTAAAATATCTTTAACTTGTGATTGTAGGTCTAATATTTTATCTCTACATATCGAACGTTCAAATTTAGCCATGATTTATACTCTATAGAATTTATATTTTTGTCCTAGCTCATTTCTTAGTGCTGCAATTAATGATGCTTGCTGGATAGTAGTTTTAATATAGACATAAAGGACTTCACTACAGCGGTTGGGGCTTTGACTGGCTTAACGAATACGTGGTATTGCATGGCTATCTATCCTTTTGTTTATCTTGATGAAGTGGGGAAAATGTAACGCAAAAGTGTTAGAGCGTCAATACCTTATTTTAATTATTTTTGCTATACTAAAATGGTGCAGTGCAACATGGTGCAACATAAACTATAGACGCTTGAGAGTATCTAAAATGGATTATGCGATGAGTGATAAGGGAATACATGAGGATGATAAATCGTTGATTGTAGAGCAATCACGGTCTTCCTATCACAAACCGCGTTCTAAGATACGATTGTCACAGAAACAAGCGGCATTTGTGTTCGAATATCTTAAGACGAATGATTTGAAACAAGCTGTGCTTAATGCGGGATATGTAACGAAGTGGCCTTTGGAACAAGCGAAAACGCTCTTAAGTTCTCAACTTGTGCAGGAAACGATTAAAAAATCTACATTACGAGTAAATCCCGATACGCTCGTCACGTTTGAAGAGATAACAAATGTTCTAAAAGATCATTTAATGTGCGGTGATAGAGAGATAAGTATCAGGGCTGCGGCAGAATTGAATAAGATGCGCGGATTCTATGCACCAACGAAAGCAATCAATATGAACTTAGATCTAACTCTGGAAGCATTCGAAACACTCGATATTAAAATAGAAGATTGTTAAGCAATACGATTGCTTGATGACCATTGATAACTAGTTACTTTCTATAAATTTAATTATAGATAGTTACTTTGTTTAATGTTTGTTGAGTTGCTTTTGATCGATATCATTAAATGATGATTGAATCGTATTGCCGATATTGGTTTGGCGAGATATTTGAGGCCGACGGGAGTGCCACCCCATATCCTCTGGAGATATATATACGTCTATACCATATATACGAAGCCCCTATTTATCCCCGTATACCTATTTAAATTTATAAAATTACATATCCCCATATACATATCTAAATCTATAATCGTTATATATATTCCACATCACACATATATATATTCGTAATATCAATATCGCATATTGGTAAAATATACATATATATAAAGTATAGTATTTGCTATAATTACGTAGATTCGTGATGATGCAAAGGAGTTCATATATGGAAGAATTAGGTGAAGAGTTTTCAGAAGTTTATTGGCGTTATCGCTGGGAGTTATATGAGTATTGCTAACAAGATGGCTATTATTTTAATATTCATCACGCTAATCTGGATGGCAGTTAAATATAGTTAAAGATTAATGGCCGACGATACTTTTAAAGAGATACAATGGCAAGCCTTAGTGCTCGATGTGTATAATCGGAAGGGAAAATAAGCCGTTCTAAAAAATAGAAATCTCGCCGCATGTGTAGCGCATGCGGTTATACTGAGTGAAAATGCCTTTTACTTGACGAATGAGTATCACTCATAGGATGAGAGTAACGGGCATTATGGCAATCGGTTGTATGTCGAGACGTCCAGTTATTAGCTAAGATGACTGGCCGATTGCCAAAAGAACCCCGACTGCTCATAGGTGGCTCGACGGTTATAGGTAGTTGTCATGACAACTACTACCGCTTTAAATATCGAGAATAGAGCATGGTTATGCGTCCCGTACATGAAGGTGAACCATTTTGGTGACGTCAACCAAATGGTAAATCTACGATGGGTTAAAATCCCTGGGGCGCACCAGTTTATATAGCCGATTAGCGCAGCGGTAGCGTATATGCCTTGGGCGCATAGGGTCGTCAGTTCGAATCTGGCATCGGCTAATGATTATTGCGGGATGGTGTAGAGGTCAACATAATGCGCTCATAACGCAAAGATCGTCGGTTCAAATCCGACTCCCGCAAAAGATTAATGGCAATCGCGGCATAAAGGAGACGTCCTCTATAAAGACCTAAGCCAGTGCAATTCTGGCCGATTGCCTATAATACCTTCATGATCAAAGATATCAGTGGCCCGAGACAACTTCCTATCGCAGCTCCCGCCTCATTCTCTGGCTGACGCCCTTGTTTTTGGATAGAATTCGAGGCTACATTAACATCAGCCGTTCCGAAGATTGAGAAAGCACGTAGTGGGGAATTAATGACCGTTTTATTACCGCAAGCATCTACCTCATTGGTAGCGCTACTCTTGATATCAGGTCTGCTAAGCATATCCACCTCCAATAAGGAAGCCGATAAACTATTGTCTGAAGGAATATTATGGCCAAAAATGTGAAGGAAATACAAGCTGCATATGATGCCGTGAATAGAGCATTCCATGGTGATAAAAAACTAGTCTTTATATGGTTTAATACCAAAAATACGAATCTTGGTGGCGACACACCATTGGACTTGATTAAAGCGAATAAAGTTAAAAAGTTACTCTCCTTCGTGACAAGCCCCGCCTTTCCTGGAACACTTAAATGAAAATCGTAATTGTATCTTGTGATCTTTGTAATAATGAAATGTCTAAATTTGATGGCTCTATATATTCTATTACTCAATGGTTGGAGGGTGGCGCAAAGAGTGAGTATCCTACCATTGCTGCGTATCTGCGTGATCTAGGTTATAATGATATGCATAATAATTGTTTTCTTGATCTATTAGCTGAAATCAATAAAACTATTAATAGATATAAAGAACTATTAACTAAGGAGCAACGCTAGTGACACTTTCCACATGGTTATATCTTACGGGTCTACTTTCCAATATTGATATGATCAATAGCATTCTAGTAACATTATCTTGTTTCGCTTTTTTCATATTAATTATTTTTTATTTTGTACTATATGTTAACGAAGATGATAGTGGGAAGAATAAA